>Ga0209491_10000144_pt1 | contig 128244 bp, 116 predicted proteins | sample BON02_FD_187213 | JGI IMG/M metagenome (GOLD analysis project Ga0209491, IMG submission 187213) | Freshwater microbial communities from Lake Bonney liftoff mats and glacier meltwater in Antarctica - BON-02 (SPAdes) (version 2) | ecosystem: Environmental > Aquatic > Freshwater > Ice > Glacier... | reverse complement strand
CCAGCCTGGTGTTCCAGGTGCTGGTGGTGTCCTTTGCCAGCTTCCTGCTGTGGTTCTCGCTGCTGCGCCATTACATGGCATCACGGCTGGGCGCGTTTTCCTTCCTGACACCTTTGCTTGGTGTCGTTCTGGGCGCCTTGTTGCTCGGTGAGAAGATCGAGATGCAGTTCATGCTGGCAGCAGTGCCGGTGCTGCTGGGCATCGTTCTGGTCAGTGGTCACGGCGCCGTGGTCATGTTGGCGCGACGCATCTTGCGGCGCCGTCCGCCGGCACCACCCATGGCAGAAGCAGTGCCACCATCGCGGTAAGTATTTACGAGGAGTCTGTTGTGTCCCCATCACTTGAAAATCTGATTGATCTGGCGCAGTTCCCGCTTCGCGACGTGGCGTTTCGCAGTCGTTGCAGGCAGACGCTGGCCGATACCGGGGCCCTGGTGCTACCCGGGTTCCTGACACCACAGGCCGTGGCAGCGGTACAAGGTGAAGGTGAAGAGCACCGGCATCTCGCCTATTACACGGCCAACACGCACAACATCTTTCTCAAGCCAACCGACGCGCAGTACCCGGGCGACCACCCGCGCAACCGCGCGGTGGCGTCATCGAAGGGGTGCATCACGACGGACCAGATCCCGCAGGACTCACCGTTGCAGGTGTTGTATGCGGCGCCCGTGTTTCGTGCGTTTCTGTGCGCCGCGCTGGGAGAACGTGAATTGCACGCCTACGCCGACCCGTTGTCGTCGGTGAATCTGCATTTCGCAAGCGAGGGGCAGGAGCTGGGATGGCATTTCGACAATTCGTCTTTTGCCGTGACGCTGATGATCCAGCCGGCCCAGGCCGGCGGTGTGTTCGAGTACGTCAAACACGTGCGCGACGCTGACAAGGGCGAGTCCAATTTCACCCGCTGCACCGAGGTGCTCGACGGTGCCGTACCGGTGCAGTCGCTGGCGATGGACGCTGGCGCGCTGGTGTTGTTCCGCGGGCGCAACGCGATGCACCGCGTGACGCCAGTCCAGGGCAGGCGCACCCGGATGCTGGCGGTGCTGGCCTACAACACCGAACCCGGTATCGCGCTGTCAGAGTCGGCGCGTATGACCTTTTACGGTCGACTGGGACCGGGTGAGACGCGCCAGCCGGTCAGTCGAGTGTGATGCCCGCCTTGCGGATCAACGCGCTAAAGCGGGTGTCTTCGCTGCGCACGAAGGCCGCGAACTCTTTTTGCGACATGTGGCCGGGCGCGTAGCCCAGTGCAGCCATTTTTTCGACATATTCCGGGTCTGCGGTGATCTTGTGCACGGTATCCGCCAACGTCTTGATGATGGCCGGTGGCGTGTTGGCAGCCACGAACAGGCCAGCCCAAGTCCCCGCTTCGAAGCCTTTGTAGCCCAACTCCGTGAGGGTTGGAACCTCGGGAGTGAACTCCGAGCGCTTGGTGCCCGTGACTGCCAATAGTCGGATCTTGCCGGCCTCAACCTGCGGTTTGAGCGTCACGTAGTCCAGGAAAACCGACGCCACGTCGCCCGCGAGCAGCGCCTGCAAGGCCGGCGTGCTGCCTTTGTAGGGCACGTGGATCGTGCCCAGTTTGTTGGCCTCGTTCATGCCGAATCCGAGCAGGTGTCCGGTCGAGCCGGGACCGATGGACGCATAACTGTATTCGATGGGATTGGCCTTGGCCGCTGTAATGAACTCTTGCATCGTCTTGGCCTTGACCTTGGCGGTGCCGACGGCAAACCAGATCTGCGAGTGGTTCAGGTCGGCGACGGGTGTCAGGTCGTTGAGCGGGTCATAAGGCAGTTTCTTGAACAGACTGGACGTTTGCACGATCAGCGGGACATTGAGCAAAATGGTATAGCCGTCGGGTTTGGACTTGGCAACAAGGTCGGTTGCGATGATCGTGCTGGCACCCGGCTTGTTCTCGACGATCACGGTCTGCTTGAGTTGTTCTCCCATCTTCTTGGCCACCAACCGGCCCAGCACGTCGCCGCCACCGCCGGGTGAGAAGGGCACGATGATCCTGATCGACTGGCTCGGGTACTCTTGCGCGTGCGCAGGGAGTGTTGCTGCAATGGCGGTGCAGGCGGCCGCTGCGATGGCGGCAGCACGGACGATGGCAGAGCGGCGGTTGGGTTGGGTCATCAGAAGTCTCCTGAACGATGGGGTAGTGGTTTGGCGGTAAATCGCCACGGCAACAGTGGTCTGTTCCGTTATCGGATTGGAAATTTGTTTTTATCGACTGGCAATATTTTATTTAGTCTTATTCCAACATATGAGAAATGTTGCGAAAACGAGGTGCCGTTTCGCTAGCGCGCAGCGCCAAGAGGTCCAGGCAAGATATCGGTTGCCCACCGATCGCCGGTGTGGCCGGGCTCCGTGACGTCAGCGCGAACGCAGCCCCGCGTGGGCGCTGATCCATTCCTGGGCGCACATGGCGCCCCAGAACGAGATCTCGTTGGCCAGCGAGGCAACCGCGCACAATTCGACGAACTTGTTGACCTTGCCATTGCCGTGGCAGCCCATGATTTCGAGGCATTCGCGCTGCGTTGGCAATCCGGTTCCACCGCCCACGGTGCCAGCGTTCACATTGGGAATATGCACATCCCAGTGCAACACGCCTTGCGCGGCGTCGTAATCCAGGATGTTCTGCGCCGAGTTGCTCTCCGGCAAGGTGGCCACGTCCTGACCGGCGGCGATGAACATGGCCGTCAGGGTGTTTGTCAGGCTCAGGTGAGAGTTGCTGTTGCCTGCCCACAATGCGAAATTGGAGTAGCTTTGGTGCAACCGCGGAAGGTCGGCGATGTCGGCGCGGGTGATACGGCGCATCACCTCGGCCGGAATACTGATGCTTGCGGTGACCCCTTTGCCGCGGCCCAGCAGGGCGTTGATGCTGCAGGGCACCTTTTCGCCGCTGAGCCCGCCACCCATGCGAAAGCGGTGGATGGTCGAAAAACGTTCCAGCAGAGCTTCCGTGCCCTTTTGCGATGCGATGCTGACCATGTTCTGGCCCGACGCATCCCCTGGGTCCATCGTCATGCGCACACACACCATGCGTCCCATCTGCCAGCACCGGATGTCCATCAGCTTGCCGTGCGAGGTGGTCGACTCCATGATTGGCCGCAGCCAGGACCAATCGGCGTTGAGAGACTGCGTGAATGCGAAGGCGTCGTCGATCGTATGGAACTCGAACACCGGTGCCCGTTGGATGCCGCCGTTGCGCACGACCCGTACCTTGACGCCGCCGCAGGCATTGATGACCTTCATGCCGCGCGTCGTTGAGGCGACCAGCGTGCCCTCGGTAGTAGCCATCGGAATGTGAAAGCTGCCCTGGGCGTGTTCGCCCAGCACGGTGACTGGTCCGGCCAGTCCGATCGGTATGCGTGTCGTGCCGATATAGTTTTCGATGTTGGCAGCAGAGCGTTGCGCGTAGAGCTCCTTGTCCTGCTGCAACACGCAGGTTCCGGCCAGCAGCATTGTTGGCAGGGCAGATTGGGAGACGGATGGATGGGTCATGGTTTCCTCGCGGTGGCTGGTCGTGATGTGGGTTGATTGAACGCCATATCGTCCCCCTGGCGCGTCGTCCAGGGAGTCGTTTCACCCTGGCCAAGCCGGAGGGCATTGCGCTTGAAGCGGGTCGTGGCGTCGCAAGACCGGCACTTTTCCTGGCCATCGCCTGTGTGGTGCCGTGGCGTCATGTGCGCGTTGTACATCTGATCCAGAGGGTCGATCGTCACTTGCGCGACGGCTTGGTCGCCACCTGTGCCGGTACAAGTGAGACGCGCACATGTGGGTCCCTTGCCTTGGCGCTGACGCTTATGTGACTCCAGGACGCTGCGCACGGGTTTGCGCGCTTGCCAATCGGTCGTAGGTGGTCAAGACTATGTGTGGGTGGGTCAGCGTGCGTGCATTCGCAGCACGCGCGTGCGCGAACATTTTCAATCGACACGAAACGGTCAGAGTACCGGGAGCCGTGTCACGGCATTGAGGAGGTATACATGATTTTGGCGAAACCAGAGAATATTGAAGCATTCACGGCCAACGGCTGGTGGGGCACGTCCACCATGGACGACTTGTTTCGCAAACGGGTATCGGAGCTCGGCAACACCGAGGCGGTGCTCGATCCGAGCAACCGGAGCGTGGTCTTTGGTGGTGAACCACGCCGACTGAGCTGGAATGCGCTGGCCGACGAAGTGGCCCGCATGGCGGGTGTCCTGTATGGGCTGGGATTGCGCAAGGATGATGCGGTGCTGGTGCAACTGCCTAACTCTGTTGAGCAGTATGTCGCCTATCTGGCCTGCGCGCGGCTGGGCATCATTGTCTCGCCGGTTCCGGCCCAGTACCGGGAACACGAAATCCGGTTCGTGGTGGGCAAAGCCCTCGCCAAGGCGGTGATCTGCACCGCGCGTATCGGCAAGTTCGGGCATGCCTCGATGATGCTCGGGCTGCAGTCGCAGTGTGATGGCCTGCAGCCAGTGCTGTGTTTCGGCGAAGACGTGCCCGAAGGCGCCATCGCCCTGGACCAGGCTTTGGCCGAGTGTGCCGATATTGAATCCGCGCAAACCTACGCGGAGTTGGCCGGTGTCACTGCCAACGACATTTTCACGCTGACCTGGACCTCGGGCACAGAGTCCCATCCCAAAGGCGTGCCACGCAGTGCCAACGACTGGCTTATTGCGGGGCAGTCAGTCGTGGACGCGCCGGGCTTGAAGGCCGGGCAACGTTCGCTCAATCCCTTCCCCATGGTCAACCATGCGGGAATCGCCAGCGCCTTCAGTGCCTGGTTGCAGGGCGGGCTGACGATCGTGCAGCATCACCCGTTCGACCTGAAAGTGTTCCTGGATCAGATTCGCACCGAAGTCATTGAATACACCGTGGCGCCGCCCGCCATTCTGAACATGTTGTTGCAGCAGCCCCAATTGCTCGAAGGTATCCGGTTTGACAAGTTGCGTTACATCGGATCGGGTTCGGCGCCGTTGTCGGATTGGATGATCAGCGAGTTCGACAAGCGTTACGGGGTGAAAGTGCACAACTTCTTTGGTTCCAGCGAAGGCATGTGCATGCCGGGCACGGACCGCGACATCCCGGATCCGGCGCTGCGCGCGGCCTACTTCCCGCGTATGGGTGTGGACGGGTTCGCGTGGGACGCCCCGTGCAGCAAGAAGACCCGGACCCGGCTGGTGGACCCGCTGACCGAGCTGGAAATCGCCACGCCCGGCGTGCCTGGTGAAATGCGGATCAAGGGTCCGGCCGTCATCAGCGAATATTGGCAAGCACCTGAGCAGACGGCCGGGGCGTTCGACGCGCAGGGTTATTACAAGACCGGTGACACCTTCGAAATCGCAGGCGACGGCAACCAGTTCTACAAATATGCCGGTCGCTCCAAGGATCTGGTGATCCGTGGCGGCATGAACATTTCGCCCGACGAGATCGAGTCATTGTTGCAAGGCCATCCCAAGGTGCGGGAAGTGTTGGTCGTCGGCTGGCCGGATGCGCGTCTGGGCGAGTTGGTGTGTGTGTGTGTGGCGCCCAAGCCTGGCGAGACGGTCACGTTGGAAGACCTGGTGGCTTACCTGCGCGATGAAAAACGCGTGGCCTCATTCAAGTTGCCTGAACGCATTGTGCTGGTCGACGAATTGCCCCGCAATCCGGTTGGCAAGGTGCTCAAGCGCAACCTGCGCGAGCAGATCCAGACTCTGGCAGACGCCGCAACACAAAAGGGTTGACGCTTTGCAACATCTCACTGCCATCGATGCGGCCTTCCTGCAAATGGAGACTTCGCAAACGCCGATGCACCTGGCATCGGTGCATATGCTCCAGTTGCCGCCGGGATACAAGGGCGACTTTCCCGAGGTGTTCAAGCGGCACATCCAGAGCCGTCTGCATCTGGCGTCCATGCTTCAGCGCAAGCTGGTGACGATGCCGCTCGATCTGGCCAACCCGGTGTGGGTGCAGGATGATGCGATCGATATCGATTACCACGTGCGTCGCTTGTCGCTGCCCTCGCCGGGAACCCATGCGCAGCTGATGGGCGTGGTGGGTCGCCTGCATTCGATCATCATGGACCGCAGCCGGCCGCTGTGGGAAATCGCGTTGATCGAGGGCGTGCAGGGGGGCGGCTACGCGATGTACCTGAAGCTGCACCACGCTGGACTCGACGGCATGGCTGGCCAGCGACTGATCGAGGCGCTGTTCGATGCGACACCCACGCCGCGTGTGGTTGCGCCACCGAAAGGCAAGGCAAGGGCAGCGTCCACCAGCACCCGAGCGCTGTTTTTGGCCAGCCTGGGCAACGCCGCGACCCAGACTTTTCGCCTGGTGCGCAATCTGCCGGGAACCACGCGCATGGTGCTGGGCATGGTGCAAGGGATGCGCGCGGCAACCGGAGACAAAACTCCGAAACCAAAGAAGCGCCTGTTCTCTTTCGGGCCGCCGCGCGTGAGCTTCAATACCACCGTCACGAACCAACGTCTGTTTGCGGCATGCAGCATGCCGATTCCGGACATGAAGGTCATCACCAAGGCCCGGGGATGCACCTTGAACGATGTGGTCATGGCGGTGGCCGCCGGCGCATTGCGACGTTACCTGCTGCGCAAAAACGACCTGCCGGATCGGTCCTTGCTGGCCATGATGCCGATCTCGATACGCGCACCGGGTGACCTGGAGATGAGCAACCGGGTCAGTGCCGCACGCTGTGACCTGCACACCGACATCGAGGATCCGATCGAGCGACTGCAGGCGGTCTGCCGGTCCACGGCCGATATCAAGCGCAACCTGGAAAACACCCGCAAGGGCATGCCGACCGATTTCCCGTCCATCGGTGTGCCGTGGCTGCTGCCGTCCTTGGTTGCGCTGATCGGCAAGCTGCACTTGGCCGATCGCCTGCCGCCGATCGCCAACGTGGTCGTCTCCAACGTGGCTGTCTCGCCGGGATCGATTTATGTCGCAGGCGCGCAGGTCATGAGTTATTGGCCGATCCTCATCCTGATGCATGGCATGGGGCTGGGCCTGGCGACACATTCCTATGCCGGATCAATGGAGTGGGGCGTGATCGGTTGTCGGCAATCGTTGCCGGATGTCGATGATCTTGCCGATGACCTGATGGCCAGTTTTGCAGAATTGCTGGCTGCTGTGGCAGTGCAAGCGCAGTCACAGCCGGCCGGCGGCGACCCGCACGCCGGAAAGCCGGCGACGCGCAAGACCAGAGCGCGCAAAACCACGCCGGCAAAGGCGGTCACCGCGAAGACCAGCGCAAAGTCAAGTGCAAGGGCGAGCGCCCGGGGCGGCGAAACGATTGCCGCGCATGGCGCCAGACAGCCGCGTGTGGCCACGGTCGCCAAGAAGGCCACCACCCGCCGTAAGCGATCGACCGGTGCCGCTGACGCGCGCAAGCCGAAATCATCCCGAACGCTGAAAACCATCGCTTAGGCGATGGGTGACCATGCTGCTCATCTTTGCCCTGTTCCTGTTTGGCACCGCCATGTTCCTGTTCGGGCTGAACCTGTTTGCGTGGCTCATTGCTACGCTCTGGTTCAAGGGAGAGGACTTGACACAGTTTGATCGTCCCACCGGTGAACGGTTCTCCCAAGGCGACCAGGCCAGCGCCGAAATTGCGGCGGTGGTGGACTCATTCTCCCGCCTCAAATCGGTACTGAAAGAGGTGCCTCTGCGCCAGCGCACCAGGGCGTTGCGTACGCACATGGACGGATTGTTCGACGACCGCGACTTCAGCGGGTTCTCGTTTGTCCCGGTCGACTGCAACGGTGTTGCCAGCGAATGGGTGCTGGCGCCGGGCTCTGATGGCAGTCGGCGCACGCTGTATATTCATGGAGGCGCCTTTGCCATGGGCAGTCCGCGCAGTCACCGCACCGTGACGACCCGGTTTGCCGAGATGACGGGTGGCGCTGTGCTGGCCGTGGACTATCGCCTGATGCCGGAGCACAGGCGCCGTCAGGGCATTGAAGATTGCCGCACAGCCTACCAATGGATGCTCGAACACGGGCCGACCGGCCCTGCGAGCGCAGATGCCGTTTTTGTTGCCGGCGATTCGGCCGGCGGCAACCTGACGCTGTCGCTGGTCGCCTGGGTGCGTGATGCCGGCCTGCGCGCGCCCGATGCCGCCGTTGCTTTGTCGCCACTGACCGACGCCACGCTCGCCAGCCCCAGCTTCAAGGCCCATGTGCATTCCGATGCGTTGCTCGGGCCCCTGTTTGGCGCCATGGCCCGGGTGCCGCGGTATCTGATGTTGTGGGGCGGACTGATCCAGACCCGCATCAACCCGCGCAACCCGACGGTCTCGCCGGTGTACGGCGACCTGTCGGGTTTGCCGCCGATCCTCGTGCATGTCGGTGAACAGGAGATGCTGCGCGACGATGCACGGCGTTACGTGAACCGCGCGCAGGCTGCGGGCTCCCCGGTTCGGTTGCAGACCTGGGATCATGTGATGCATGTCTGGCATATCTTCAACCCGGAACTGACCGAAGCGCGCCAGGCGCTGGACGAAATCGGGCGATTCCTCGCCCCTATTTCCCCGCCGGCGGAACGGCCGTCCCGGGCGGATTGACGGTTCCCAAATACGGCAACATCACCATGGTCAGTTGGCAAGCCTCCGCATCCAATCTTTTTCACCGGTTCATGGTCAAACCTTTGACGGAACGCGGCATATCGGCCGTCCAGATGCGCGAAGGCGTATCAAAGATGGAGTCGCTGTACACAGAGTACCCGACCGGCTTCACCTATACCCACGCGCATCCGCTGCCGCATTGCGAGGCGGAGTGGATCGGTCAGACGGATGTGCAGACCGACCGGATGTTGCTGCATTTTCCTGGTGGGGCGTACTTCATGCGTATGCCCAGAATGGAGCGGGCCTTGGTGACCGGTATCTGCCGCGCGGCCAATGCGCAGGCACGGTTGGTGCAGTACCGGCTGGCGCCAGAGCATCCGTTTCCCGCCGGTCATGACGACTGCATGGGCGCGTACCGCCAATTGCTGGAACTGGGCATCGCTCCCGACCGGATCGTGCTGTCGGGCATCTCCGCCGGCGGTGGATTGGTACTGGGCGTGTTGATGGCACTGCGCGACGCAGGTCTGCCGATGCCTGCCGGAGCGGTAGCGCTCTCGCCGGTGGCGGATCTGGTTGCGTTGACCAACCGCACCGGGTCGAGCGGTTTCAACGCCAGCCGCGATGCGGTCATTTCAGTGGACAGTAGTGAGAACATGTGCGAGATGTATGTGGGTTCCTCGCCCGACGCGCGCGCACATCCCTATGTGTCGCCGGCGCTGGGTGATTTCACCGGTTTGCCTCCGCTGTATTTTCAGGTGGGCAGCACCGAGATCTTGCTGGACCAGAGCACGCGGTGCGCCGAAAAGGCGCGCGCCGCTGGCGTCAACGCAGATGTGGAGATATGGCCCGATATGGGGCATGGATGGCAATGCATGCAATACCTGCCGGAGTCCAAGCGCGCCATCGCGCGTATTTCCGATTTCGTTCGGGAGTGCTGTCCTTGACAGTACTCCCCGCCAGTCCGACCATGGTGATGCGCCATGGTGATGCGCCATGGTGATGCGCCATGGGGCGCGGCATGACCCGCAACTGACCGACAAGGATTCCCACATGACCGTTCGCAAGCCAAAGCCGACCGCGAAAGAGACCTTCATGCGCACGTTGCGCCTGGACCATTCGCGTCTGTCCCGTGTGTTTCGCGAGATTGACGTGCAACAGGCGGTGCTGCAGTCGAACGCCAAGGAGGCCCGCGCGGTGTTGTTGGATGCGATGGACTACCTGCTGCATTATCAGGATGACTATCACCATGCCCGGGAGGATCAACTGTTCGCGCGCATCGCCTTGCGAATGCCACAGTTCGAGAAAGACATGCAGGGCCTGATGGGCGAACACGCGAAGGGCCTGCTGCATGACACGCAGATCGCCAAGGACCTGGCCGACAGCAGCCCGCGCGTCCTGGAAAGCCCGTATGGGCGGCAACTGGCCAAGCGACTGCGCGACCACGTGGCGCATGCGCGCGCGCATATCCGCCGCGAGGAGGACGTTTTTTACGCGCATGCAGAAGACGAGCTTGCAACCGCCGACTGGGCCGAGCTGATGCGCCTCACTTCGATGGACGATCCGCTCGGCGAGCCCGAGCGGATGCGAAAAACCTATCCTTTTCTGGCCAATCGGCTGGCAACGTCGGTCACCGAGGTCACGGGACACGGCGACAAGCCCGCGCACTTGGTCAGCGAGGCCAGCCGGCGGGTCAAAGCTGCGGCGCGCGAGTCGTTCGAACAGGCGGTTGAAGCCAGTGGCAAACTGACCATGGATGCGATCGAATTGGCGCGCACGAACGCGAAATCGATGCAGCAGGCGCGCACGCCGCTGGACCTGATGTTGGCGGGTCAGCAGATCAGCCTGCGCAATGGTCGCTTTGCATTGCGTTGCATTTTTGGCCCGCACCGCTGGATGGCCCGCAAGCTGGCTGGGGCATGGCGGGCAACGTTGGATCGGCCGACGGCAACGGCCAAGCGTTGATCGACCAGCTTCGAGCGCCGGCATGCGCCGCGGCCGCATGGCGGGTTGGCGTGCGAACAGGCGCAATAGGGTGTCGACCTGCGATATTCAACCATCGAATTTCCAATGCATGAGACTAAGAAAACTGTTTCTGGCGCACAGAGCGCCAGCCGTGCGCTGGTATTGCTCAAGCTGGTGGGCAATCACCATCCACAAGGCGTGCGTCTGAAGGACCTGATCGCGGAGACCGGCCAAGACCGTTCGACGGTGCATCGGTTGCTGGCTTGCCTGGTCGACGAGGGTTTCCTGGAGCGGGTGAATCCTTCCAAGTTGTATCGGCTTGGGATGGAGGCGATGCAGCTGGGGTTGATCTCCGCGGGCATGACGTCAGTCACGGACCGGTTCAAACCGGTGATGCAACGCATTGCGCGCCAGACCGGCGACACGGTCTTCCTGATTGTTCGCAGCGGCGATCATGCGGTGTGCCTGCATCGGGAGCAAGGGCCATATCCGATCAAGGCGCTTGTGATCGAGCCGGGTTCTCGCCGGCTGCTTGGCGTCAGCTCGGTTGGCATGAGCATTTTGTCCAGCCTCTCGGATGCTGAGGTGCAGGACCACTTCGCGCGCCACGGCGAAACCTACGGTCGCTTGCGCATGTCGGCCGACAAGCTGATGCGCGCGGTGCGTGATACGCGCCGCAAGGGTTTTTCCGAGGCGCATGATTTCCGGCAGGACGAAACCAACGGCGTGGGCTGCAGTTTTCGACTTGCGCGCAACAGCCATGCCGGCATCAGTATTGCGGCCATCAATTCACGCATGCCGCCGGAGCGACGGCAGGAACTGGGCACCCAGTTGGCCGGTGAAATGGCGGAATTTGCCTGGCATCCGGAAGCCGGGACAGCCACCACAGAGGCGTGATCGCACGCGACTGGTCGGGTTGCCGGCGCAGCACGATCACGTGCAGTCATGGGCGATTGAATCCGTCAGGGTAAAAAAACTCTTGTATTACAAGATTTTTTTGTGGTTAATCTTGCTTGTTGATTGCTCTCTGTCTTTAATCGGATCTGCAGCGCCACGCGAGCGGTGTAGCGCGGCACAACGCAACGTGGCGCCCCGATCGCGTGCACAGCACCCGACAACCCCTAACGCCAAGGACAGAGACCCCGATGAGTTCCACCCTGAAAGATGAAGAAAAAGTCGCCGTATTCCGGCAGATGGCCAGCCACTGGCAAGACAAGGACTGGCGCAAGTGCGCCGATCTGTTCACCGAAGGTGGCGTGTTGCAGTCCATGATGAAAGATCCGATTGTGGGTCGTGAGGCCTTTTATGAGCGCATGACGCAGTTGGCCACGCCCAACAAGAGCGTCAAGCTGCACATTCACCGCATCGGCGTCATCGACGGCGCCGTGTTCCACGAGCGGGACGACGAGGTCATCATTGACGGTGTCGGGCGCCGCGTGCCCGTGGTTGGGGTGCTGGAGTTCGATGGCCCGCTGATCTCCCTGTGGCGCGACTATTACGATCGTGGGCAACTCATGTGGGCGCAGCGCAAGACCGAACAGGTGGCCGCGCAGCCTTACGTCGCATCCGTCGATGCCCAGGAGGTGCGCAATGGCTAACGCGCCACTGAAGAAGATCATCACCTTCTATTTCCGTTTCACGCCCAGCTACAGCAAGATCGGCTATCACGCCCGCAGCCTGCTGTGGCGCCGATTCAAGGAAGATTTTTCGGGCCAGACCTGGCTTGTCACCGGTGGCTCCGAGGGTATTGGCGGCTCTGCCGCGCGATCGGCCGTCAATGGTGGCGCCACGGTCATCGTGGCCGCGCGCGACGCGGGCAAGCTCAAGGCATTTGCCGAGTCCACCGACCATCCTGACAAGGTCATCACCGAGGTGGCCGACTTTTCTTTGCAGGAAGATACCTTCAAACTCGTGGATCGTCTGCAGGAACGTGGCATTCACATCGACGTGCTGGTCAACAACGTCGGCATCCAGAAGCGCGACCAGATCCTGACCAGAGAAGGCGTCGAGTTTTCATTCGCGACCAACGTGCTGGGCCACTACCTGTTGACACGTGAACTGCTTGAGCGCGGCATGCTGGCGGACAACGCGGCCGTGATCGAGGTCGCGTCCGGTGGCATGTACAACCATGCGATGGTTGTCAAAGACCTCAACATCACCGGTGCGGGTTATCTTGGGGTACGGGCCTACGGCCTGGCCAAGCGCGCGCAGGTCATGCTGGTGCGCTACTGGCGCGAAAAGTACGCCGGCTCTGATCGATCGTTTTACGCCATGCATCCGGGTTGGACCCGCACCGCGAGTGTCGGGCGGTCGATGCCGCGTTTTGTCGCCATCCTCAAGTCGGTATTGCGCAAGCCCTACCAGGGCGCTGACACCATCGTGTGGCTGGCCGCGACGCGGCCCGCCCATACGCAGGCCGATTCGATCTGGTTTGATCGTCAGGAGCGTTCTGCGCATATCTATGCGCACACTCCCAAGTCGTCCAACACGCCGGCCGACGTGGCGTCCACGCTGGAGGCCCTGGTGCAAGCGCCAGCAGAGCCGGCACGCAAGAGAGCCTGAGCGCGGCTGTCGCCGGCTCAGGGCCGGCGGCTGTCAGATGATGCCGCCGGCCTTGAGCCGCTCGATGTCGGCCACCGATTTCCCCAGTGTGTCTGTCAATACCTGCGCGGTGTGTTGCCCCAACATCGGCGGCGCACGATGTTCCACCGGAGCCGCCGACAGGCGCAGCGGGCTGCGGGCTGCGCAATACCGGTACGTCCACGCCGCTGGCATGTGGCAACCGCATGGCGAGTGCGCGTCCTTGCACATGCGGATCGTCAAACAGCTGCCGCATATCGTTGATCGGCGCGCACGGTACGTTGGCCGCCGAGAGGCGGTTGATCCAATGCGCCACCGACTGTTGCCGTGTCTGCGCTTCCAGCAGGTCGTGCAATTCGGCCCGGTGGGTGATGCGTGCAATGTTGTCGACAAAGCGCGCGTCCTGCGCTATCGCCGAATCGAATCCGAGCGCCGGTAGCAGATTCGCAAACTGGCTGTTGTTGCCCGCCGACATGCTGAAATACCCGTCAGCGGCCAGGAAAACTTCCGACGATGCAGTGATCGGATTCCGGTTGCCCTGGCGCCTGGGCACCTCGCCGGTCATCAGGTAGCCCAACGCCAGGTGACCGTTGATCGCCGTGGTCGCGTCGATCATCGCCGCATCGATGAACTGGCCCTCTCCGGTCTGGCGGCGGTGCAGGATTGCGGCCAGGATGCCGATGGCGGCGTACAGGCCGGTGAAGATGTCGGTGATCGGCACCGCCGTGCGCACCGGCCGGGCGCCGGGCTCGCCGTCGGGATGGCCGCAGGTGCTCATCAGTCCACCCATCGCCTGCAGCACCGAGTCGTAGGCCGGGCGGGCGGCGTAAGGGGCATCTTGCCCAAAGCCTGTGACACTGCAATAGATCACGTCCGGTCGCACCGCCTGGATGCTGTCATGGTCGAGTCCGTAGCGCTTGAGCGCGCCGACCTTGTAGTTCTCGATGAACACATCGCATTGCGCCGCCAGTTCGCGCACCAATTGCGCGCCTTCGGGTTGGGCGATGTCGATGGTGATCGATCGTTTGCCGCGATTGCTACCCATGAAGAACGCCGAGTCGTTGGTCGATTTACCGTCAGCACCCACGACGAAAGGCTGGACGCGGCGCGTGTCGTCGCCGCCGTCCGGGCGTTCAATCTTGATCACGTCGGCTCCCAGGTCGGCCAGCACCTGGGTGCACCAGGGGCCGGCAATGACCCGGGTGAGGTCGAGTACCCGCACGCCGTCAAGTATCGCCATGGTCATCAATCCAGACTGATCTTGAGTGTTTTGTTGAGTTCGATCGTTTCAGCCAATTCGCTGGCGACGCGTTCCGAAAATGCGTCACCCGACAAGGTACGTGGCTCCAACCCGGCTTTGGTAAAGATCGCGACGACTTCGGGGTCCTTGGCAGCGGCGGTAAATGCGGCAATGAGTTTGTTGCGCACGTCGGCCGGTATGCCGGCCGGTGCACCAAAACCGAGCCAGCCCGAGCTGGTATTGGCGATACCTTGTTCCTTGGCGGTGGGTACGTTCGGCATCAGAGCCGAACGGCGCTCGCCGGTATAGGCCAGCGCCACCAGTTGGCCGGAGTCCACCATGGATTGGCGGGCCAGCGCGGCAATGCCAATGGTGACCTGGCCGCCGATCACGTCGGTGACCATCGGGCTTTCACCTTTGTAGGGCACGTGCAGCATCGACACACCGGCCGCGTTCAGGAAGCTTTCGATGGCCAGGTGATAGCCGGTTCCCATGCCGGTGGAGCCGAAGGTCAACTTGCCGGGAGCCGCCTGAGCCTGAGCCTGCAACTGCGCAGCCGTCTTGATGCCGGATTTGGGTTGCGTCACGATCAGGTAGTGTGACGCGAAGCTCATGCTCAGGTAGCTGAAATCCTTCAGCGGATTGTAGGGAACACTCTTGCTCAGCGCCGGGCCTGATACGAGTCCGGCATTGGTGATCACCCCGATGGTGTAACCGTCGGGATCGGATTTGGCGAGGGCATCGGTGCCGATACGTTGACCGGCGCCGGCCTGGTTCTTGATCACCAGGGGTTGACCCAGGATGGCGCTTGCCTTGCTGGCGAGCAGCCGGGCATAACCGTCTACCACCCCAGGTGGGAACGGAACGATGACGTTGATGGGTTTGGTCGGGTACGCGGTCTGGGCTGTAGCCAGCCCCATGGTCAATGCGGCGCAGAGGGCGCCAACGGTGCTTACGATGTGTCGCATGAGGAGCCTTGAACGTCAGGGGTTGGAAAAGCGGCGAGCCAGGAAATCGAGTACGTGGGCGTTGTACACCGGTGGATCTTCGGCCCAGCCGAAGTGGCCCAGGCCGTCCAGGCTGATGAATTCGGCGCCAGCGATCTTGCTGGCCATCTTCTCCATCACGTTCGCGGGTGCCGTGGTGTCGAGCGCGCCAGCGATACACAACACCGGAACATCCAGTGTCGGTAACAGGTCACGCCCTTCGAATCCGACTATCGCGGCGACCGCCGCGCGGAAGGTTTCCTCGCGCATCTGGCTCACCGTGTCGATGACCAGATCGACCGCCGGACCGTGCGCAGCTTGTGCCATCATGGCTCGCAGCATCACCGGCGCGTAGTCCGGGATCGATTTGCCGGCATCCAGTGGGGCCACGCGTTCGCGCACGAATTCCCTCTGCCACTCGCCGTCCGCTTTGCCGAAAGACGCGCTGGTGGCTGACAACACATAACCGTGGATGTGCGCGCGGGCATGGCGCCAAGCCTGTTGCGCGATCATGCCACCCATGCTGTGACCCATGACGATGTTGCGCGCACCACCCTCGTGTGCCAGCAACAAGGCCAGAACACGTGCGCAGTGGTCGATTGTCAGTGGCTTGGGCAGGGCCGACAAGCCATAACCGGGCGCATCCCACGACACCACCCGGTAACCGGCGCCGGTGAATGCGCGTATCTGCGCGCGCCAATACTCCTTGGCGCCAAAAGCGCCATGCAGCAGGAAGACCGAGGCACCTTTGGCGGTCGCGGCCGTCGGGTGGTGCACTGCATAGTCAGGTAGCGCAATCGTGCCCTGCGTCATGCGCCGGCTCCAGGTTGCAACGCCGACTGCGGTGCCCAGCAGGCGTGCGCGCCCATCGGGATGTGGCCGGGCAGGATGATGCTGCAGATTGGTCCGGGCGTGATGTCGCGTGCGTCGAAGATGGCGCACTCACCTTTGCCGGTGTTCAGGTTGGTGACATAGGTGATGAGGTATCCGTCATCTTCTTCGACCGCGCCATCACGGGCGGCGAACGGCGTCTCGCTGACGAAGCAACCTTCGGGTGCTTCCCAGCGTTGGGTGTTGCCGGTTTGCCAGTCATATTTTTTCAGACCAACCAGTTTCCACTCGGGCTTGGGCAGGGCGTTGTAGACATACCGGTTGGGTCGCCCCTTGAACTGGGAGTTGACCATCGAGAACTCGGTCACCTCGTCGTCCAGATCTACTTCGATGGTCTGGCCGGTCTTCATGTTGAAGCGCCAGCGGTGCATCCGGGTCTCTTGCAAATCCATTGACAGCAGCGCGTGCATGCGCGCATAGCCTTCCTTGGGCAGGCCGCTCAGATCGGGAACCGGATTCGTCTGAATCGCGCCGTCCATGATGATTTCGTCGCCGACCTCGTAGGTGTTGGCCAGGTGCAGGATGTAGCAGGGCATGCCTTCGAACCATTTCACGTCGCGGCTGGTGCCGAAGCGTGGAATCACACCGAAACGGGCTGGCACGTCGCGGTGGAACTTGAGCCTGTGCTGTCCCTTCTTCAGACCTTCGACGTCGAAGAACATCGACAGGTCATGGATCACGCAATAGTTCTGCGTCATGCCCATGTCGTGCGGCCAGGTGGCATGGGGCAATTCGATCGGCTCGTAATGCACCAGCTTGTTGTCGGCGCTCACGACACCGTAGTTGAAATAGGGCGCCTGCTCACCGTAATTGAAGAACATCATCTCGCCGGTATGGGCGTCCACCTGCATGTGCGAGCAGATGCCGCGCTCGCCCAGGGTCCGTGTCCAGGAGGGGTCCGGCCCTTCGGTTCTCAAAGAGATCGGATCCATACGGTACGGTTCGCTGCATTGACTCATCGCAGCCAACGCGCGGCCGGCATGGACCTTGACGTCGGTTCCGGCGTTGTCTTTCATGGCGCCGATCGAACCCCAGCCACGGCGTACCGCGCGGCGCGGCTCGATGATGCCGGGCCACAAGGACTCACCGGCGGCTTCTTCCGCCAGAAAGCCGGTGGTGCGCACAAAACGGTTACGGTAGGTCGCCTTGCCGTCTTCAATGTGCATGCCATGAATCATGCCGTCACCATCGAATGGGTGGTATTTGCCGATCGGCGCATGCACCTGGTTGTGGCCGTTGCGCAGGTAGACGCCGTTGAGGTCCTTCGGGATCTCGCCGATTACTTTCAGCCCGGGCGTGCTGGCGGTCCACTCGGTGTCAGTGGGACGCCAGTTCGCCAGCATGTAGGGGTTGTCCGTGGGCTGGCAGGTCAGTGTGCGTTTGCTGTGGATCTCAAGCATGGATTGCTCCTTGGGGTTTGGCCGGGGAAAGGGGCTGGAAAAGGAAATGGATCAATGGCATGACTCGTCGCCATTGACTTTCGTAAATAGACTAAGTTGACGTGAGTATATGAGAAAATAGAACCACGTAGATGCGCGTTGATACCTATCAACTATTATTGACAGACTAAAAAATGGACGATAGACACAAGCCAGTCGACCAGCCCGAAGGCCGCGCGGCACACGCGCCGACGGCCCTGCAGGCGCAAGCAGGTGTGGCCGCAGCACGGCGCACCATTGCAGTGCTGGGCGACGTCTGGACGCTGCGTATCTTGCGCACCATCTTCCGCGGCAAACGCCGCTATGGAGATTTCGTCAAGGAGTTCGGTGTCTCGCGTGCCGTTCTCACTGATCGCCTGGGCAAACTGGTGGAGCACGGGGTGCTGCTGCGCCATGCCCCCGATGGGAGCCACCCGCAATACCTGCTGAGCGAGAGCGGCCTGGACCTGTGGTCGTTGTTCCTGGCCATGTGGTTATGGGAACACGACTGGGGCGCCGCCAAGGATCCGGACACCTGGGTGCCGGATCTGCCTCGCGCAGCGGTGCTGCACGTGGGATGCGCACAGGTGATGCGCCCGCAATTGCGATGCACGTTTTGCCAGGCTGCGTTGATCCCGCAGCAGACGGCCCTGATGGCACCGGTTTTGCCAACAACCGGCGTCGAGCCCTCGATGGCGGCCGTGTTGCCTGTGTCCGCGTTTCGCCGTGCGCGCTCCGTGTCGGGTACCGGAGCCGGGAGCGGTACGCGCCTGATCCGGATCATCGGCGATCGATGGAACAGCGCCGTGGTCGGCGCGGCATTTCGCGGTACCCGGACCTTCTCCCGCTTCGAAAGCGAACTGGGCATCGGTCCGGCCCAGTTGAGTGAGCGCCTGGTCGAATTGCAGGCGCTTGGCATCCTGCAAGCAGAGTCCTGTGCCGACACGCGCCAGGGGTATCGGCTGTCGGAAGCCGGACTGGCGCTGTTTCCGATGACGCTCGAATTGATGCGCTGGGGTAACCGGTGGCTGTTGCCGCCCGAGCAGGCTTTGCTTTTACGTCATCTGCCGTGTGGTGAGCCCCTGGCCGCGCGATGGCATTGCGGGCATTGCCAGCAAGCGTTGACGCGCGACGCGATTCGGTTCACGTGAGTGCCTGCCACAGTGCGGTACGCTGTCACCCGGATGTGTCAGAAGGAAGCCTTGATCGCACCACCTGCGATGGCAGCAGTCGTCCGTGGCAATGGCTGCACACCATCTGGCCGGTCGCGCGTTGCCTGCATCGGGTATGAATCCATCCGATCGTATCGGGGCGATGCTGGCCTTGACCACCCCATGTCGACAAGGTCAACAGATAGGCAAACAAGTCCTGCCCCGCTTTGTCGAGTCCATAGATTGCGCGTCTTCCGTCGGCCGGGTCTTGCCATTTGACTAGAATGCCCAGCGCGCACAGGCGCTGCAAGCGTCGCGCGAGCACCGCACTGCTGATCTGCAGCATGACCGCCAGCTGTTCGTAACGACTGGCGCCCAGCATCAGCGCCGCGATGATCAGCACCGACCATCGGTCGTCAATGGCGGCCAGGATATCGCGGTCAGGCTTCTCGTTGACGGGGCTGCGCCAGCGGCTGTTGCGCACCGCACGTTCCTGCGCATTCTGTTGCAGGCGTTCATGCAGGGGTTCGACCCGATGCAACGCCAGTGGCTCCGAACAATGCTCACACACCAGCAGGGGGCTGAATGCATGGTCGCAGACGGCATGCACCAATCGGGTCGGTATTTGATCGTGCTGCACCCCCCAGTGCCGATCCCAGGTCCAACTGGCCAGCACGTTGCCGTGCAGGCTTTTACCAAGCGGTGTCAGCCGGTATTCCTGCCCTGTACCGTCCGGTTCCTTGCGTTGCCTGGTCAGCAAGCCGATCCGTACCAGGTAGGTCAGACGCCGGCTCAGGGTCTGGCGTGGGGCCGAGACGCTTTGCTGGAATGCCTCGAATCGCCGCGTACCCATGAATGCGGCGCGCAGGATCATCTGGCACCAGGGGTCGGTGATCAGGTCGACCGCGTGCGCCAGGTAGCTGGTGCGCAGCGCCTGACCCAGGTAGTCGGTGTCGGATTTGCCTTGGGCGGGGATGGGTGTTTTCTTCAAAATATCATTATGGCGCCGGGTGCGCCTTCGTCATCCCAGGCCGAAGCGACTGACGGGAGCCGGGCCATTCGGTATTACGACCGATTTGAGCTCGGTGTAGAACTCGACCGAGCCGGTTCCCCCTTCCCGCCCGCTACCCGAATGCTTGACACCGCCAAATGGCGCGCGCGGGTCACCGACCAGGGTGGTATTGACCCAGATCGTGCCGGCGCGGATGTCGCGGGTGGCGCGGGTGACGTCGGCGAGATTGTTCGTCCACAAATAAGCCACCAGCCCGAAATCGGACGCATTGGCGATGCGGATCGCTTCATCCAGTGTGTCAAATTCCAGAAACGTGGCGAGCGGGCCAAACACCTCTTCCTGGCAGATACGCAAGGTGTTGGATGGCGCGTGCACCACGGTGGGTTCGACATACCAGCCGCGCGGCAACAGAGGCGCGCGGCGTCCGCCATGGAGCAGCGTTGCCCCTTCGCCCTGGGCGACATCGGCATACGCCAGCACCTTTTCCATATGGGCGCGGTAAGCCAGCGGGCCCAGTTCGGTCTTCGCATTGAACGGGTCACCGATGCGAATCGCACTCGTGCGTGCGACAAACCGACGCATGAATTCGGGCGCTATCGAACGTTGCACCAGGATGCGTGATCCCGCCAGACACTGTTGCCCGTTGGTCATGAAGATACCGGCCAGTGCCCCGTCGAGCGCGCGCTCGAGGTCGGCGCTTTCCAGGATGATGTTGGCCGACTTGCCGCCCAGTTCCATCGTGGTGCGCTTGAGGTTGCGTGCCGCCGCCACGTTGACCAGTGGCCCACTCGTGCTGCCGCCGGTGAACGACACCAGGTCGACACCTGGATGGCTTGCCAACGCGGCGCCGGTGACTGCACCCCGGCCATTGACCATGTTGACCACGCCGTCGGGCACACCGGCCTCACGCAGGATCTCCATCAGCCGGACAAACGCCAGCGGTGTGTATTCGGAAGGTTTGAGCACGCAGCAGTTGCCGAAGGCGAGCGCCGCAGCGATCTTGGCGCAGGACATGTTGATCGGGCCGTTCCATGGCGAGATCAGCGCTGCCACGCCTACCGGTTCGCGCGACACCTGGATCTGGTAGCCGCTGCGCTGCTGATGCAGTTCGCCCTTGAGCTGGCTGGCCAGTTCAGCGTAATACTGGAAATGGTGTGCCGAACCTGGCATATGCAGCTTGCGCAACTGCGTCAATGGAATGCCGGTGTTGGTGCATTCGCTGGCTGCCAAGTCGTCCGCATGGCGCATGATCAGGTCACGCACCCGCAACATGCAGGCTTGCCGGCGGTCAGTCGACTGGCGCGACCAGACGCCGGATTCGAACGCTGTACGGGCCGAGCGCACCGCCACGTCGACCTGCTCAGCGTCGGATTCCAGCAAGATTCCTACCTGCTGCTCTGTTGCGGGGTCTATTACGGGCAGTCGGTATGGCGCGCCGTGGGTCGCGAACTTCCCGTCGATGAAGCCGGCCAGGTCCGCCGTTGCGACCACTGGTCCAGCCTGTTGTGGATCGGTACCACTCACTGGACCATCCTCGGTGCCACGTTCTGCCGGATCGGCCTTGGAGTCGATCCGGTATCTGACCCGGTCATTGGGTGTAGACCCCGCCGTCGACGATCATGGTCTCGCCGTTGACATAACGCGATGCGTCGCCGAGCAGGAACAGGATCGGGCCGACCATGTCTTCCGCAACCGCAACCCGCCCAAGCGGAACGCGCGCGGCGTACCGCTGTGGATCCATGGCCTCGAATACTGCGGGCCTGCCGGTTCCACCCTGCAAAAAGGCGGTGTCGGTCAGCCCCGGCGCAATCGCGTTGACCCGTACACGCGGCGCGTTTTCGCGCGCCAAGCCCTTGGTCAGTGCGATGATTCCTGCCTTGCAGGCGCTGTAATGCACATAACCCTTGCCAACGTCCATGCCGAGCGTGGAGCTGACGTTGACCATGGTCCCTTGCCCGGATGCTTGCAACAGCGGCAAGGCTGCCTGCGCACACAGGAAGTGCGAGCGCAGATTGCCGGCAACAACCTCGTCAAATACATCGATCGGCATGTCGGCAACGCGCACCCACGACTTCATGAATCCGATCAGGTTGCAGAACCCGTCGACGCTGGGCCACTGCGCGCGCACGGCAGCGAAGGCGTCACGTACGCTGGCGGCATCGCTGCCGTCCATGGGCAACGCCAGCACGCCGCTGGGCGGCGGATGCGCGCGCAATGCGCTGGGTTGGTCGAGTACCGCGACCTGCACGCCGGTGTCGCACAGGGCGCGAACCAGCGCACGCCCCATGCCACCACAGCCGCCCGCGACGATCACGCGTGCGCCGGGCCGTGGCCCGAGCCGTGCTGGGTCCAGCGGGGTCAGAGCGGATGGACCTGCGCCAGGGTCGGATACATCCGACTCCGACGCTTGTGATGCAAGCGCTGCCATGCTCAAGGGATCAACTCACTGATCGTGACCCACTTGCCTTTTTGCGCCTGGTCAATCACGATGCTCTCCGGGGCGATGTGATTGTTCACGAAGCGCACGGGCTTGAGCAGCACAATGCCCTTGTCGTCGTAGCTGATGGACTGCAGCGCCTTGGCCACTTTCTCGGCCGTCAGGTCCTTGCCTGCAGCCTCGATGCCTTTGAAAAGCCAGTCGGTGTTGTCGTATGCCAATACCGCGTTCTCGTCCGGCTCCATGTTGTCAAAGCGTTTCTTGAACTTCTCTTTCCACGCCTGTACCTCAGGGCGATCGGTGCCAGCTTTCCAGGGGCCCACGCCATACAAGCCTTCGACGGTGTCCTTGCCCAATTCGAGCACGATGCCGGTGCGCCCCGGATTGCCGGTCACGACCTTGACGTCAGTCCAGCCCAGCTTCTTGACTTCCGCCATGATGCCGATGGTCTCGCGGGTCAGCGATGCCGCCACGATCAGATCGGTGCCGGCCGCCTTCATGCGCGCAACCTGGGACGAGAAATCGATGTCGCCCACCTTGTAGGCAGCCTCGGCTACCAAGGTCAGTTTGTTGTCCTTCATGGCGGCCTTCACGCCGCCGGCCATCAGGTCGCCGAGCGGGCCTTCCTGGTAGATGAAGCCGACCTTCTTGGAGCCATACTTCTTGATCATCCAGTCAACGCCCTTGTGCATGACGACGTCGTAGTTCGGGGTGGTGGTGAACAACAACGGACTGTTGCCCGAGATCTTCTGGATGATGGCGGAAGCGGCCCAAGGCGCGAAATACAACACGCCGGCATCGACCGCTTTTTTCACGGCAGCCGCATTGGCGCCGGAGCCAAATGGGTTAAGGACGGCAAATACCTCATCGCTGCGGTTGAGCTTGTCCATGGCGCGTACCGCCATCTGTGGCTGGCCCGCGTTGTCTTCCACCACCAGGCGGATTTTTCGGCCGTTGATGCCACCGGCCTCGTTGACCTCGTCGATGCGCATCTGCATGCCGTTGCGGATATGCGGCATGCCGGCAGCCACTGGGCCGGACAGGTCCAGATGGGTTCCGAGCACGATTTCCTTGTCGCTTACGCCGCGGGCCTGGGCTCCGGCGGCCACTGCCAAACTCAGCAAGGCAGCAGAGCCCAGTTGTACTAGTCGTTGTTTCATCATGATTTCCTTTCGAACATACCTACACATGGAATTGGTTGGGACAGAGTGAATTGGACGGGGCGCGTCCCAACCGTTCGCCCCAAGTGACTCTCGACGCATGCGCGCCAGCTCTGACGGCGGCTGGAAACGCAGCCTTCACGCAGCGCACTAGCCGACATACATGGATTCGATCAGGTCGGCGTATTTGCGTGCGACGACCTTGCGCTTGAGTTTCATCGTCGGCGTCAGCTCTTCGTCTTCGGCATCGAGTTGCTGCGCGATGATGCGAAAACTCTTGATTTGCTCGACCCGTGCCAGTCGGGTGTTGACCTGTTCAATCTCGGTGTTGATCAGGTCGACCACGTCCTGTGTGCGCGTCATGCTGGCAAAGTCGGTATAGGCCAGTTGGCGATCCTGCGCGAACTTGGCTACTGTGTCCGCGTCGAGCATGATCAGGCAGGTCAGGTAATGGCGTCCCTCGCCGATCACGACGGCATCGGACACGTACGGGCTGAACTTGATGTGGCTCTCGATATTGCTTGGTGTGATGTTCTTGCCACCCGAGGTGATGATGATGTCCTTGAGCCTGTCCTTGATGGTCAGATAGCCGTCGGCATCGATCTCGCCGCAGTCGCCGGTATGCAGCCAACCGTCGGCGTCGATGGCCTCATGCGTTTGCTCGGGCAGCTTCCAGTAGCCGGCAAACACGTTCGGACCGCGGACCAGGATCTCGTTATCTTGCCCGATGGCGAGCTCTGTGCCTTTGCACGCAATGCCCGCCGATCCGATGCGAATCCGATCCGGGGGCATCGAGGTACAGAATCCGCAGGTCTCCGTCAACCCGAAGGCTTCCAACAGGTCGACGCCGATGGCCATGAACCAGCGCAGCAGGTCTGGCGGCACCGGCGCCGCTCCGGTCATTGCGCTCTTGAGGTTTTGCAGGCCGAGAAAGCTGCGCAGGTTGCTCAGCACGACCTTTTGCAGCAGTTGGTAACGTGTGGCGCGCCAGCCCGTCACCGGATGGCCGTCCAGCCGGGCCTGGGCCAAGGCCGCACCTTCGGCCGTCACGGTTGCATAGGCGCGTCGTGCCAGCGGCATGGCGTCTTGCATGTATAAAGTGATCTGGGTATGGAGTTTTTGCCAGAACCGGGGAGGGCCGAATAACACCTGTGGGGCCACTTCACGCACGTCATTGAAGATGGTGCTTGCGTTTTCGGGGAAGTGCACGATCTGGCCCAGCGCCAGCGGGTTGTACACCGTGCCCATGCGCTCGGCAATATGGCACAGTGGCAGAAACGACAGCGATCGGTCCAGTGGGGCCAGCTGCATGTATTCGTGCACGTTGGCGATCTGAAAGGCCAGGTTGCGGTTCGAAACCATGGCGCCCTTGGGCGCACCGGTGGTTCCGGAGGTGTAGACCAGGAAGGCGATATCGTCAGGTGTGCCGGCATCGATCGCAGCGTCGAATGCGGCCCCATTCCTGCGTGTCAGCGCCTGACCGTGGGCGAGGAACTGTTCGAATCCCGTGCACATCGCGTCATCGAGTTCGCGCAATCCCTTGTTGTTGGTGATGACGATGCGTTGCAGGTTCGGACAGTGCTGGCGAACCGTGGCCACCTTGTCGTATTGCTCCTGATTTTCGACAAACAGCACCCGCGCCTGGGCGTCATTTAGGACGTATTGCACCTGCTCGGGCGACGAAGTCGGGTAGATCCCCGCGCACAGGATGCCCATGCATTGGGCCCCCATGTCGGCGTACAACCACTCGGGGCGGTTTTCCGACAACACCGCGATGGCGTCGCCGCGTTGCAGGCCGAGGTCGGCCAGAGCCATCCCGATGGCGCGCGCATGGTCGTAATACTCGGCCCAGCTGGTCGATGCCCAGATGCCCTTCTTCTTGTGGCGCAGGGCGGGTTGACCGGCCCATTCCTGGCTGCGGGCGCGAAACAGTTTGTGCGGTGTGTCGTGGCCGTAGGCGACGACAGATGGCTGTGTGTGTGGCATGGTGGTGGACATGGTTGGTCTTACCTCCAGGTCTTGCGACGTTTCCAGCGTTTTCTTTGCTGGCCTGAATTGTCGTCATGGGCGGCACCCCCGAGGTAGAACTCCTTGACGTCGTCTTTCTCCCGGAGCTCCTTGGTGGTGCCGGCCGCCACGATGCGCCCCAGCTCCATGATGTAGCCCTGGTTGGCTGTGGCCAGCGCAATGGCGGCGTTTTGTTCGACCAACAGAATCGACATGCCGAGTTCGCCGTTGATTTTTTTGATGATCGCGAAGATCTCGTGCGTCAGCAATGGAGACAGTCCCAGCGAGGGCTCGTCAAGCAGCAGCACCGTCGGTTTGGCCATCAAGGCGCGGCCGATCGCCAGCATCTGCTGCTCGCCGCCGGACAACAACCCGCCATGCTGGTTCTGCCTTTCCTTGAGGCGCGGAAACCAGTTCATGACCCGATCCAGGTCGGCCTGGGTACCGTTGGCGTCGCGGCGAGCGAACGTGCCCATGGTCAGATTTTCGCGCACGCTCAGGAACGGAAAAATCTGACGTCCTTCGGGCACCAGCACCAGACCACTGCGGGCGACCTGATCCGGCTCGCGCCCCTGGATGGCATGCCCGTCGAACTCCACGGAACCCTTGGACGGATCGATGACGCCGGCAATGGTGTTGAGTAAGGTGGTCTTGCCCGCGCCATTGGCGCCTAACACGGCGGTGATGTCGCCCGCTCGGACTTCCAGATTGACGCCCTTGATCGCGTTGACCGGGCCGTACCATGTTTCCAGGTTCTTGATGGCCAGGAGGGGTTGTGCCGATGGGCTCATGCTCAGCCTCCCAGGTAGGCGGATATCACCGCCGGGTCGTTTTGCACCTCGCGCGGTGTGCCGATCGACAACACCTCGCCCATGTTCATGCACAACACGCGGTCGGCCGCCTGTGTGACGAGCGACATGTCGTGCTCCACCATGATGACGGTGATGCCCAGGTCTTTCTGGATGTCGTCGATCCAGAAGGCGAGGTCGCGCGATTCCTCCGGATTCAGGCCGGAGGCCGGCTCGTCAAGCAACAGCAGACGCGGCTGGGTTGCCAGCGCGCGGGCCAGTTCCACCACCTTGCGCACTCCGTAGGGCAAACCCGCTACCGGGCTGTGGCGATGCGCCATCAGGTCCAGCAGTTCGATGACATCTTCGACGTGGGCACGCGAACGTGCCTCCGCGTTGCGCACGGCCGGTGTCCAGAGCCACTGCGCCGCGAAGCTGCCATGGTCGAATCGGTGACGGCCCAGCAGCAGGTTGTCAAGTACGGTGCCGCCTTCGAACAGTTCGATGTTCTGGAACGTGCGGGAAATGCCGCTGTGCACCACCTTGTGGCGTGGCATGGCGGTAACGTCCTGGTCTTCGAAACGCACCGTGCCCGAAGTGGCGTCAAAGACGCGCGTGATGACATTGAGCATCGACGTCTTGCCGGCACCGTTGGGCCCGATGATGGCAAAAACTTCACCCTGCTCGACGTTGAAACTCACGTCATTGATCGCCCGGACGCCGCCAAACCGCAGCGACACGTTGCTGACTTCGAAGACACTCATTTGTATCTCTCCGATTTCATGTAGCTCTTGCCGCGCTTGAACATGTTCTTGCGGTAGATCGGGAAGTTTTCCAGGAAAGCCTTGAACTTGATCCAGCGGCCGTTGAGGCCCTTGGGTTCGAACAGCACGAACAGGGCCAGCACCAGTCCGAAGACGAAGATCTCCAGGCCGAACTGTTTGGCGATCGAGTCCGGCAGCAATGGTTTGATGCGCGAGATGAAAGTCGGTAACATGCTGATCAGGATCGCGCCCAGGATCGCTCCGCGCAGCGAACCGAGCCCGCCTATGGTGACCATCAGCACTAACTCCAATGACAGGATGAGGCCAAAACCCTCGGGCGTCAGGTATCCGATCTGGTGGGCTAGCAATGCACCGCCCAGGCCTGTCACTGCCGCTGAAATGACGAAGGCCAGGACTTTGTAACCATTGACCCAGATGCCCAGGCTGTAGGCAGCGGCTTCCGAGTCGCGTACACCCATGAACGCGCGACCGGTCTTGGCGCGCACGAGGTTGATCAAGCCCAGCATCACGATGAACAGCACCGCCAGGCACAGGTAGTAAAAGGACTGAAGGCCCGACAGATCGAGTCCGAACAGGTTCGGGCTTTCCACCGGCATGCCGTTGTAGCCGCCGGTCACGCTTTTCCATCGGCCGACGATGATCTCGGTCAACATGGCGAATGCCAACGTGACCATGGCCAAATACAGTCCGGACACCCGGATCGCCGGCAATCCGATGACGAAGCCGATCGCACCCGTGATGCAGGCCGCCAGCGCCAAGGACGCCACCAGAGGCACACCTTGGGCGAGTAGCCAGGCATGTGCATAGGCACCGATGGCCACAAAGGCGGAGTGCCCCAACGACACCTGTCCGGTGTAACCCACCAGCACCATGAGTCCGAGGCTGACCACACACATGATGAACACATAGGTGATCTCGCCCACGAAGTAGCGCGGCAGAATCCAGGGCGCCAGCAGCAGGGTCAGCATCAGGATGCCGTAAACGATCCGGGTGCCCGGATACCGCAACAAGGAGTGGCCGTCGCGGTAGGAGGTGTCGTAGGGATATCGCATGGTGGTACAGATTGATTCAGACGCGTCGACCGTGGGCTTCACCAAGCAGGCCGCGCGGCCAGAGGATCAGTACGCCAATCAGCACCAGATAGGCGGACGCGTCCTTGAAACCATCGGGCATGTAGACGCCGGAAAACTGCTCGATCATGCCCAGCAATAGACCGCCCAGGATGGCGCCCGGAATGCTGCCGAAACCCCCGAGTACCAACGCGGCAAGCGCTTTGAGCACGACGATCCACAAGCCGATATCGACCAGGGCAATTGGCGCCAGGAGCAGGCCACAGACTGCCGCGATCGAACCGGAGATGGCCCACACCATAGAGGTGACGCGTTTGACGCGGATGCCGTTGAGGTAGGCGGCGAGTTGATTCTGGGATGCCGCCTGAATCGCGACACCCAGCGATGTCTTCTTCAGGAACCAGAACAACACCAATGTAATGATGAGCGCGGCAGCCACAATGACCATATGCAGATCGGTGACCACCAGCGGGCCGAATTCGGTGGTGTTGCCGCTCCACGGCGTCGGAAAGTTGCGTGAGTCGGGGCCGAAGGCCATGCTGACCAGACCGCGCAGCATGAAGGCAATGGCAATTGTCAACATGACGCCGGCAAATTGCGGCTGACCGACGATCAAACGCATCACCCGTGCGTCAATCACCCAGTTCATTGCGGCGGCGAGCACGATGGTGCCGAGCGCAGCCAGCCAGAACGGCCAACCCAGACCGACGATCAATCCCCATCCGACAAAGGAGGAGGCCATCAGGACGTCCCCGTGCGCGAAATTCAGAACCTCGGTGGCCTTGTAGGTCAGCACAAGGCCCAGCGCGACCAGGGCGTAGATCGAACCGATGGCCACGCCGTTGATCGTCAGCTGCAGAAATTGCACCAGGTCCGCGTTCATGGGAGGACCTTCCGTGCTGCACAGCGGGGCGCTTGTCGGGGGCGTGTCACGTCTCTCATGGGGCAAACCTCGCGCAGCATGACGCTGCCAGAGGCTGCGCCGTGGCAGCGATACGTTCAATGTACATGACTGTCTCCTGTGCGTCGTGTCGAGTTGGCCGACACGGCTGGCCCATGGACCTGCTTCAATCCTGATCCGACCCTGCTGTCGAACCGTGAACGAAGTCTAATTGGCAAAGTAAGAATTTCGATTAGGGAAACTACCAATCGTCTGGTCATTACTGTCGCATAGGCTACAGCGCCGGTATTTCGTGCAGCAGCATTTGTTGTCATGGTATGACAAAGAAAGTAGTATTGCGGCATGAGGGCGGTGCGAGCGGGATGCTAGACCCATCATCTGCATGCGCTCGGCGCGTGTCTGAACGATGGTCCGAAATCGCCTGTCTGGTTGAGGAAATCCAATGATTCTTGTCAAGCCGCTAAGGATTCAGAACATGCGTGCCGACGGTTTGTGGAGCACACGCACCCTATACGATGCGTTTCTCTCCAACGTGGCGCAATTCCCCGATCAGGAAGCCGTGGTCGACCCGCCCAATCGAGAGAGCTTCACCGATGGTGCGCCGCAACGGATGGGTTGGCGCGCGTTGCAGTACGCGGTTGAACGGTTGTCGGCCCTGTTGTATCAGCATGGTCTCAGGCGCGATGACGTGGTTGTGGTGCAACTGCCCAATACCGTCGAACAGGTGGCAACTTATCTGGCTTGCCATCGTTTGGGCATTGTCGTGTCGCCCTTGCCGGCGGTATATCGCGAACACGAAATTGGTCATGCGCTGCATGTCACGCAAGCCAGAGGTCTGATCACGTCGACACGGATCGGCAAGCATCCGCATGCCGCCATGATGGCGGCCCTGCGCGGGCAGTTCCCACACGTGCAGGCATTGCTGGCATGGGGCGTGAACGTGCCCGACGGCGCGATTGGTCTCGACGCGGCGATGGCACAAGTCACGTCACTCGACGCCGTGCAGGCCTATGCCGCGTCAATCGACCTGAGCGCAGACGATGTGGTGACCATATGCTGGACCTCTGGCACTGAAGCCCATCCCAAGGGAGTCCCGCGTAGCAGCAACGAATGGTATTGGCAAGCCAAAGGCACGACCGAGGCCATCGGCATGTTCCCCGGCATGCGGGTTCTGAATCCATTCCCGCTGGTGAATATGGGGGGCATGAGTTTCGCCTTTGTCGGCTGGTTGCTGGAGGGTGCGACGCTGGTGCAACACCATCCGTTTGATCTGGACGTCTATTTGGGCCAGTTGCGAGACGAGCGCATCGACTTTACCCAGGCAGCGCCGACCATTCTGAACCGCATGCTGCAAAGCGATGAGCAGGTTGCCGGCATCGACTTCTCCCGCATCAAGCGGATCGGATCGGGGGCCGCTCCCTTGTCGGCATGGATGATCGACACGTTTGCCCAGCGCCACGGTGTCGAGATCATCAACTTCTTCGGCTCCAATGAAGGGGCCGCGTTGTGTAGCAGCGCGCAGGACATCCCTGACCCAAGTGAACGTGCCGTGTTGTTTCCGAGGCCGGGTGTGCCGGGCAGGCCGCCTTGGATCTACCGTGTCAACAATATCGTCCGTACCCGTCTCGTTTCGCCGGAAACCGGACACGACGTCACCGAGATCGGTGTCGTCGGCGAGATGCGTATCGACGGACCGACGGTGTTCAGCGGGTACTACAACGCGCCGGAAATCACCGCCAAGGCGTTCGATGCGCAGGGTTATTTCAAGACCGGTGACTTGTTTGAGATCACCGGATCCGCTGGGCAATATTTGCGCTTTCGGGGCCGCCTGAAAGACCTGATCGTGCGCGGCGGCATGAAGATATCCGCCGAAGAGATCGAGGCCTTGGTGCTGGGGCACCCATCAGTAGCCGATGCCGCCATGGTTGGGTACCCTGACGACGAGTTGGGTGAACGCATGTGTGCCTGCATCGTGCCGCGTGCGGGATGTTCCGTCGACCTGGACTCTCTGGTTCAGTATCTGCGTGACGAGAAGCGCGTTGCCACGTTCAAATTACCTGAACGACTGCTGCTGCTGGAGGTCCTTCCGCGCAATCCGGTGGGCAAACTGCTCAAAAGCGTGCTGCGTGAAACGATTCGCAATGGCGACGTGAAGGTCGTCATGTAGGGCCGCGGGATAAATGGGCAAATGGACCATCGGCGTCATGATGTGTGTAGCGGATCATGGGTCAGCTGGGCGCCGCCACAGACGCTTTCGCGCGACATGCCGGCACTGCAGCGAATCAAGGGCTTGGGTGCCCGGATGATCGCCTGGCCCGTCAAACCGCTGCCATTCTTGCGACGCGACCGAACGCGATCAGGAGGAGGTGCCGCCGTCCACCGGAAATAGGGCGCCGGTGCAATAGCTGCTCTCGTCGCTGGCCAAAAACAGCACCATCTGAGCCACTTCCGACAAGGTCCCGTAACGCGCCATCGGCACTTTGCGCAACATCAAGGCACGTGCTTTTTCCGGCGCCTGCGGGGAACCTCCACGTTCGAGGGCCGACATCATCTTGCTATCCAGCGGGCCTGGATTGACGCTGTTGACACGTACCTTGAGCGGCGCTGCGTCGCGCGCAGCCGAGCGGACCAGTCCCGACACCGCATGTTTGCTGGTGTTGTAGCCGCAGATGCCAGCGCCTCCTTGCATGCCGGCGGCCGACGAGCAGACGATGATGCTGCCGCCACCATTTTTGGCCATGGCCGGCAACGCGTGTTTGATGCCAAGGAACGGCCCGACCACATTGACCGCCAGCGTCTGCTGGAACACCTCCAGCGGGTAATCGCTGATCGCGGCAAATACGCCCTCGATGCCCGCGTTGGCAAAGAAGATGTCAAGCCGTTCGAAGCGCTGCAGTGCAAAAGCGACCAGGGCCCGGTTGTCCTCCTCGCGGGTCACGTCACCGGCAAAAATGTCCACGTTGTCGCTGGACAGCGTTTTCTGGGCATCTTGCAGTGAGGCCTGATTGCGGCCGCACAGCACGACTTTCGCGCCGTGATCGATGAACAGCTTCGCGCACGCCATACCGATTTCACCGGCGCCCCCGGTGATGATGGCGACCTTGTCCTGTAAGCGTTGCATGGATTGTTCCTGTTGTGTGCCTGTCAACAACGGTGTCAAGCCAAACGCTCGATCACCATCGCGCTGGCAACACCCGCAGCGCCGCATATGGAAATGCAGCCAAAACGACCGTCACGTCGATCTAGCTCATCCAGCACGACACCAACGAGGGCGGCGCCGGTGCATCCCATGGCATGGCCGATCGCGATCGCGCCGCCGTTGACGTTGAGTCGCTCGGGCGCGACCTGCATGTCGTCCATGAATTGCAATGCCATCGCCGCAAACCCTTCGTTGATCTCGAACAGGTCGATGTCGTGTGTCTGCAGTCCGGCGCGTCGGATTGCCAACTGCGCCGCCGTCACGGTGCCGGTCAGGGCCAAGGTCCGGTCGGAGCCGACATCGGCCATGCCGACAATACGCGCGCGTGCTTTCAAGCCGGCGCGCTCCAACGCGGATGCGGTTCCCACGAGCACGGCCGCAGCACCGTCGGCCATGGCTGGGGAGTTGCCGGCATGGTGTAGGTGGTCGATGGCGGCCATGTCATACTGGCGGCACAACTGCGCGTCCCAGCCTTGTTCGCCGCCCTTGGCGCCCCATTGTGCAAAAGCGGGCTGCAGCGCCGCCAGTGATTCAACGGTTGTTGCCGGACGGACATTCTCGTCCCGATCCAGCAGCACGGTGCCATCGGCATCGGTCACCGCGATCATCGATGGCGCGTGCCCGCGTGCCGACGCCGCCGCAGCGCGTTGCTGGGATGCGGCAGCAAACGCGTCGAGCTGGGTCCGGCTGTAGCCGCGCTGGGTCGCGATCGCGTCCGCCGCGATGCCGATCGGCACCAGGCGCGCCTGCAGTTGCAGCTCCCGGTCATGCGTCAATGGGCCTTGGTCGCTTCCCATGGGTACCCGAGACATCATCTCGATGCCGCCGCCAAGCGCGAGCGTGTCACCGTGCATGGCCTGCAACGCGGCAAAGTTGGTGGCCGAGAGGCCGGAGGCGCAGTAGCGGTTGATCGTGACGGCGCTGACCGCATCGTCCCAGCCGGCCAACGGCAACGCCATGGTGCCCACGCTCGCGCCTTGTTCGCCAGTTTGCGTCACGCAGCCGAAGATGGCATCACTGACCAGCGCGGTGTCCAATGATGTGCGCTTGGCCAGCGCGCGCAAGGTCTGGGCCAGCAACTCAGCCGGTTTGACCGTCTTGAGGCTGCCTTTGTCGTTGCCGCGCCCGCGTGGAGTGCGCACTGCGTCGGCAATATAGGCGTGGATCATCGGGTGTCCTTTGCAGGGGTTGGAAGTTCGTTCAAAAATTGGGTGAAGGAGTCGCTGGCGCTGGCATGGCTGTTCCATGCAAGCCCACGCAGGTCGTGTACCGTCTTTGCGATGCCTGTGTCGGGTAATGCCAGCGCGTCGGTTTCGCCAACGCCGGCGCGGCGGATCAGACCGCCGCCACAGACCAGTACTTCGCCGCTGACATCGCAGTCGGCGCCGCACAGCCACCCCACCAGGGGCGTAACCCGTTGCGGGTCGAAGGTCGTAGCCATCTCGGGTGGCAGGTAAGGCGCTGTCATCTGGGAATAGCCATATGGGGCGATCGCATTGATGCGCACGCCATGGCGGCGGCCTTCGATGGCGAGCGCGCGCACCATCCCGATCACCGCTGATTTGGCGGCCGAATACGCGACTTGGCCGTAATTGCCATACAGACCGGCACTCGATGTGGTCAGCACCACACGGCCATAGTCCTGGGCGGTCAGGTGGGGCCAGGCGGCATGCACCAGGTGCAGATTGCCGAAAAAACTGGTGTCGAATATGGCGCGGAAATCCGCCATGGACTGTTTGGCGAACGCCCCGGCCCGGTCAATGCCGGCATTGGCGATGATGATGTCGAGTCGCCCGAAGCTGTTGCGCGCCTGCTCCACCATCGCCGAGCCGCTTTCCGGATCGGTGACGTCGCACCAGTTGGCGGCGGCCAAGCCGCCCGCCGCGCGTATGGCGTCCACCGTCTGCTGGGCCGAGGTGTCGGCATCCGACTCACCGGCGTGGCGCCTGTTGTTGACGAGGACCTTGACACCCTGGCGTGCCAGATGCAGTGCGTACGCACGCCCCAGCCCCTTACCGGCGCCGGTCACGATGGCCGTGCGGCCACGCAGATCTTGCGTGGTTTTCACGGCTTGGTCCATGGAAAGAAGACGGGTACGCGGCGCATGTAGTCCGCATACGCCGGTTTGGCCTTTTGCAAGTAACGTTCCTGCATCGGCGTTGCCGAACCGGCGCTCATGAACCAGGTAACGTAAATGGGACATACCAGCGCCAGCCAGCCCCAGGGATGCACCAGACCCAACGCCGCGAAACTCCACCACACGACCGATTCGCCGAAATAGTTGGGGTGGCGTGACAAGCCCCAAACGCCGGTGTCCAGCACCCGCTTGCGGTCGGTTCGTTGGCGCTTGAATCGCTCCAGCTGCAGGTCGGCGACGACCTGAAAACCGAATCCGATGGCAAACAGGACCAGCGCCAGTGCATGCTGCCAACCCAGCGGGTGGGCGCCAGCCGCAACGGCAGCCACCAGACCGATCGACCACAACCAGACCATGACACCTTGCATCGCAAAAATCTGGAAATAACTCCACCACCACCAATGGCGTCCGAAGCGCTTGCGCCAGGCCGCGTAACGCGCATCTTCACCGTCACCGGTGTTGCGCAACCCGATGTGCAGCGACATGCGGGCCGACCACAGGCCGACCAGCACGGCCGTTATCACCTCATGCGGCGACCAACTGCCCCGCATCAGCAGCAGAACCAGCGCTGGAATTGCAGCCGCCATCGAGTAGGCCACGTCCATGATGCCGGCATCGCGCCTCGCCAGACTGATGAGCCAGACCAGCGTCAGCAGTGTGCCGTTGATGACCGCTGCCTTCATGGTCACTGACAGAAAATGAGCGCCGGGCCAGTCGGAGCGGCTGAACCACCACCACAGGCCGATCACCAAGGCCATCAGCGGCATGACGAACTCACGCGGCGTGCCGACACGCAACGCGGGCTGGCGCCGAAACGCCAGCAATGCCAGCACCCAGACCAGCCACAACACGGTGACCGCAGCGACCAGTCCGGTTGTGATCACGCTGATTTGCCGCTCAGCAGACCGTCCCGCAGATCCGAGCCGTTGGCCCAGCAGGAGTGGGTGCCAGCGCACAATTTGTGCGGCAACTCGATGCGGCACACCGGTCCATCGGAAAAACGCTTGCAGTCGATCAGCAAGGCCTCGGATTTCTGGGTGTTCTCATTAGTGATGAAGGTCACCAGATAGCCGTCGTCTTCGTCCTTCGCATTGATGCGTGGCGCAAATGGCGCCTCGCTGGCAAACTGGCCTTCGGGCAGGCGCACCTCCCAGGATTCGCCAGTCTGCAGGTCGTGTTTGACGAAGCCCAGAAACAGGAACCAGCCTGGCACTGGTAACGCGCTGTAGGCGTAGCGGTAGGGATTTCCACCGTAACGCATGTTGATCATGCCGAACTCCAGCGTGCGCTCGTCCAGCCGTTGCTCGGTGGTTTTGCCTGTTTTCAAGTTGAAACGCCAGCGGTGCAGTCGCGGTTTCATCTTGTACTGATCCAGATACGACATCATGCGTGCGTATCCCTTGGGCGCGCCTTCGAAGTTTTTGGGTTCGGGATCCTCCTGGAAATAGCCATCGAGGACGACCTCGTCGCCTTCTTCGTATGCATTGAGCCAGTGCAGCACGAAGGTGGGCGCAGCTTCGAACCAGCGAATATCCTCGGGTTGGCCGCGGCGCGGAATGATGGCAAAGCGTGACGGCTTGTCGGCGTGGAACTTCACCACGTGTTTGCCCTGCTTGAGCAGTTCCTCGTCCCAGAAAAGCGGGAAGTCGTTCAGAATGGCGTAGTTCTTGGAGAACGCCATGTCGTGTGGCAGGCGCGGGCCGGGCAGCGGAATCGGCACGTAATGCACCAGCTTGTCATGTTTGTCCACCACGCCGTAGTGCATATAGGGCGCATGTTTGGAGTAGTTGAAGAACAACATTTCGCCGTTGGCCTCGTCGACCTTCATGTGCGCGGAAATACCATCGAGCGGCGACCACGACGGAATGCCATGTTGCTCCAGCGTCAATGGATCGAGCCGATAACCCTCGCCACATTGGTAATACGACGTGACAGCCTTGCCAGCATGTACAACTACGTCGGTGCTCGATGCGTCCTTGATTGCGCCGTGTGAGCCCCATCCCGGGCGGGTCGACAATTTCGGGTCATCGATCAGCCCAGCCCACAGTCGCTTGTTGGCTTCCAGCTCGGCGCTCAATCCCTTGGTCTGTACGAAGCGGTTGCGGTAGCTGGCCTTGCCATCACGAAATGTGATCATGTGGATCATGCCGTCGCCATCGAACGGGTGGTAGCGCCCGAGCGACTGGTAAAGCGGATTCTGTGTGTTGCGCAGGTAGACGCCGTCAATGTCCTTCGGGATGCTGCCTTCGAGCACCTTCATGTCGGAGGCGTTGACTTCTTCGTGCAGGGGCGTCCAGGCACCCTTGAGGTAGGGGTGATCTCCGGGCTCGATATCGCTAGGCAATTTGCGGATCAATTCGACGGACATATGGCCTCCTTGGGCTTGGTTATGGAAATGGAAGGGTGGACGGCGGCAAACGTGACGTCCCATGGAAAAACGGGTTGAGCGCAGCAGCTGCACAACACCTCGGGTACAAAGGGCTGGCCGCAGGTCTTGTGCAGCGGCCGGATCGATGCGTTTTCGTGCAGGTAGTGCCGGGTAGCCCAGCTAGACAGGCAGACCAGATAACCGAACAGATCGCGGCTTGCTTGCGTCAACCGATATACGCTGCGCCGGTTGTCCTGGGTATCGTCCCCGCACAGCAGCAGGCCCGATTGCGCCATGCCAGCCAGCCTGCGCGCGAGCACACTGCTGGAAATACCGAGCACATGCACCAGCTGGTCGAAATGATGGCAACCGAGGATCACGGCGTTGATGATCAGCAACGACCATCGGTCCACGCGCAACCCCATACCGGAGTTGTCGATACGCGCGACGCGAGCGGCCCGGCCGACCTGTGTTGCGCGACCCAGCAGCACCGGATTCACCGTCAACGTCAGCGTCAGGTCGCCCAAGGTAGCTGTTGCTTGGCACGCGGAGCAGGCCAGCACGGGTGTGAAGCTGTGACCGCAACTGTGGTGAACCAGCTGGGCCGGCAATGCGTCGCGTCGATGGCCCCAGCGCCGCTCCCAGGCCCAGAACATCAGCACATGGTTGTAGAGCTTGAGGCCGGCCTGGGTCAATCGATAACCTTGGCGCGTGGGGCGTTCGCCGTAGTTGCGTTTGCGCATCAATCCCAGATCGATCAACTTGCCGAGCCGGTTGGTCAGCGTGGCGCGCGGGATGCCGAGCCGCTCTTGCCAGACATCGAACTGGCTGATGCCGGTAAAGGCGCCCAGCAACACCGCCGAGGTCCAATTGTCGCCCAGGGCCATCAGTCCATGGTTGAGCCCGCTACTGGCGATCGCGTCGCGCGTCAGGTCCAGGTCTGGCTTGTACAACAGGGCACGGTGGTGGGTCGGCGGGCGCATGCCAGTCACAATCCTCGCAGGTGATTGCCGCCGTCGACTGGCAACACTACGCCGTTCACGTAGGCCGACGCGTCGCTGGCCAGGAACAACAGTGCGCCGTCGAGTTCTGCCGGCTCACCCATGCGCCTGGTCAGGCTCAGGTCGAAGTAGGTTTTGCCGTGCTTATGCTCAAAATCCTTCGTGAAGGCCGTGTTGAACAGTCCGGGTGCGAGGCAGTTGACCCGGATGCCACGCGGCCACAATTCCATGGCCATGGTCTTGCTCAGATGCATCACGGCGGCCTTGCCTGCGCCATACGCGCTGACACCCGGTTGCACTGTGATCCCCAGTGTGGAGGCGATGTTGATGATGCTGCCGCCGCGTTTGGCCGCGACCAACCGCCGTGCCGCGGCTTGGCTGACCCGCTCGACGCCGAGCAAATTGGTCTGCAGCAACCGCATCCACTGCCTCTCATCGTTGTCACGCCATTTGGCGCTGCCGCTCACGCCAGCGTAGTTGACAACGATGTCGGCGCACAGTTCCAGCGTGTCGAGTTGTATGAAGGCGTCTAGAACCGACGCACTGTCGCTGACATCCATTAGCATTGCGCGTACATCGTGGCCGGCCTGGCGCAACTCAGTGCTGTCTCCTCTATGAGATCGAGACGCCGCGCGACGCCGACGACCTTGGCGCCGGCTTCGGCCAGCGTCTGCACGGCGCGCAGGCCCAACCCGCTGGAGGCGCCTGTCACCAGGGCGGTGCGGCCTTTGAGCGAGAACAGGCCATGCGTGCGTGCCAGATCAGGCATCGCTTGCCACGATGAAACTCACGACGGTGGAGCAGGAGCCGCCAACGTTGAACGTCTGGATCCTCCTGGCGCCGTCGATTTGCATGTCGCCGGCTTGCCCGGTGACCTGGCGTGCGGCGTCGAGCAGCATGCGAGAACCGGTGGCGCCGACCGGGTGGCCACAGCCGATCAGGCCACCACTCATGTTGATCGGGCAGCGTCCGGTGGGCTCGATCGAGCCGTCCTCGATGGCTTGCCAGCTTTGGCCAGGGGGCGTCAGGCCAAGGTGATCGATCGCCATGTATTCGGTGGTCGTGAAGCAGTCATGCGTCTCGACACCGTCCATTGCCTCAATGCCGGACACGCCCGCGCGAGCCCACGCCTCTTCGATAGCCTGGCGCGCATGCGGGAACACATAGGGCGCATTGGCGCTGCGTTCGATCTTGTCCTTCAGTCGCAAGCCGGCGTTGCGGTGGCCCCATCCGGCGATGCGTGGCAGCTTGTCAAGCGAGGTGCAGATGCGCTGCGCGTGTTCACGCGCGAACGCGGCCGATGCCAGTACCACGCCGGCAGCACCGTCGGTGATCTGACCGCAGTCCTGGCGTCGCGAGCCGGGTTCGATCATTGGATTGGCCTCGTCGTCGTCGGTGAAGCTCTGTTCGTTGAACTGCCATTTGCGGGTCTGCGCGAGCGGATTGCGCTTGGCGTTGCCGTAGTTGAGCTCGGCGATACGGTTGAGGTATTTGCGGTCCAGACCGTAACGCCGTTCGTACTCGGCTGCCAACTGGCCGAAGGCCGCCGGCCACATGAACTTGCAATCGATGTCTTCATGGCCTTGCCAGGCTGCGGCGTTCTGGTTGGCGGAAGCCTGGTCACCAGGCAGGTTCTTGAATTCCTCCACGCCCAGCACCAGGATGCAGTCATAGCGCCCCGCTTCAATCTCCGCCATTGCGCTCAAGATCGCCAGCGACGATGATGCGCAGGCGCCTTCATGGCGCATTGCCGGTACCCCCCACAACTCGGGCACCATTTGGGCGACCATTGAACCCAGCTGCGCTTGCTGGCGCTGCAGTTCGCCAAACGCATTGCCGACGTGGATGCTCTGGATCCGGGAGGCGTCCACGCGGCTGGCTTCGAGCGTGCCGAGCGTGCCTTCGCGGGTCATGTCAGAGATGTCCTGCCCGTTGCGGGACCAGGCTTTGGCGAAATCTGTCTGATAACCGCCGAGGATATAAGTAGGAGATGGCATGGTGGTTCCTTGCAAAAAAATCAAAAACCCGCCCAATCAGAGCGTATGTCGCTGGCATCGGCCCAGCACGAGTGGGTGCCGCTGCTGATCTGGTGCGGCAGCAAGATGCGCGCCACCGGACCGGCAGCGATGTTGCTGGCATCCAACACGATACATTCCGAGGTGTGGGTGTTCATGTCGGTGACGAAACTCACGACGTAGCCGTCGTCTTCGGCCTTGGCGCCGGCATTGGGCGCCATCGGGGACTCGCTGCCAAAACGGCCCTCGCCGAACAGGTAGGTCTGTGCATCGCCGATGACATGGTCGAAGCGGGTGATGCCGTCGAACAAAAATGAGTTGGGATGCGCCACCATGTTGTAGGAGTACCGGTAAGGTTTACCCCAGTATTGGGTGTTGATCATGCCGAACTCCAGTGGCAAATCCGAGAGTTGTTGTTCGTGGGTCTCGCCGGTGCGCAGGTTGAAGCGCCAGCAATACAGAGAGGGGCCGTACCGCTCCGGCCCCAGCGTCGTTCCGCTGTTGTCGAAACCTCCCTGGCCGTCCTTGCGGGTCGGCAGCGGTGTACGCTGGTGGTAACCGTGCAGCACGATCTCGTCGCCTTCTTCCCAGGCGTTGATCCAATGCAACACGTAGGTCGGGCCACCCTCGAACCAGCGCACCTCGCCGGGTTTGCCCCGGCGCGGCACGACGGCAAAACGCGAGGGCAGCTCCGGGCGGTAGATCACCTTGTGCTTGCCTTGCGCCAGCAGCTCCGGATCCCAAAACAACGGAAAGTCGTTCAGGATGGCGTAGTTTTTAGTGAACGCCATGTCGTGCGGCAGACGCGGTCCGGGCAATGCGACCGGCACGTAGTGCACCAGTGTGTCGTTCGCGTCGACCACACCGAAATGCATGTAGGGGGCGGTTTTCGAGTAGTTGAAGAACAACAACTCCCCGGTGTCCGGGTCGACCTTTGGATGCGCTGAAATGCCATCTGGCATGATCCGGTCGCCCCATGGCGCGATGCCTTTGAACGCCAGCGTGCGCGCGTCCATGCGGTAGGGTTCGCCACATTGGTAGAAGGTGGCCAGCGCGCTGCCGCCATGCACGATCACGTCGGTGGCGGCGGTGTCACGCAGACCGCCGCGTGCGCCCCAACCCGGGCGTTTGGCCAGTCGGGGGTTGTCGATCAGCCCGGCATACAACGCGCCGCCCGCTTCTCGCTCTTCGTTGAAGCCCTTGGTCGGTACGAAGCGGTTGCGGTATTGGCAACGACCGTCCTTGAAACTCATCAGGTGCAGCATGCCGTCGCCGTCGAAGGCGTGGTGTGTGCCCAGTGGCTGGTGCACCGGATTCTGCGTGTTGCGCAGATAAACCCCGTTGAGCGTCTCGGGAATTTTGCCGATGACGGTCAGATCACTGGCATTACATTCCACATGGTTGGGTGTGAACACACCGGTCATGAACGGATGGCTGTCCGGCACCAGTGTGGACTTGACCGTGTTGACAACCTCAAGTTGCAAGGGACACCTCCCTGACGTCTTCGACCGGCTGGGCCAGCGAGGACAAACGGTGACAGGCAGTGCGGTATTCCGCGCGCAGTCGTTGCACTACGTCCGCCACCGGCTCGATTTTTTTGATGGCCCCCACGCCCTGGCCGGCTGCCCAGACGTCTTTCCATTTCTTGACTCCGATAGCCTGATTGCTGTCGTAATTGCGGCTCGGCGCATCCGGCATGTTGTCCGGGTCCAGGCCGTTGGCGCGCAGCGAGGGTTTGAGCCAACTGGCCGCAGTGCCGGTAATGCCCGAGCTGACAATAATGTCTTCGACGCTGGCGTCGACCAGCATCTGCTTGTAGGCGTCCGGCGCCATGCTCTCAACGGTCGGGATGAAGCGTGTACCCATATAGACGAAATCCGCGCCTGCCGCGACCGCGCCGGCCACACCCCAGCCGTCACTGATGCCGCCGCCCACGATGATGTAGCCGTCGAAGAACTCGCGCACGGCGCTGATGAACGCGAATGGCGAAATGGAGCCGGTATGGCCGCCAGCGCCGCTGGAGATGCAGGCCAGGCCGTCAGCGCCTGCGGCAACCGCCTTGCGCGCCAGCGCGATGCTGGTGACATCGGCAAACACCAGTCCACCGTACGCCTGCACGATAAGGATGGCCGGCTTCGGGCTGCCCAGTGCGGTGACGACGATCGGCGGCTTGTGCTTGGCGATCAGTTCCAGATCCTCCGGCAGACGGGAGTTGGACGAGTGGGTCACCAGGTTGGCGCACCAGGGGCCCACTGTATCGGCTCCCTGGGTGCCGCGCGCCTGCGCCAGGCCCTCTGTGATCTGCTGCATCCATTTGTCGAGTTCGCCGATTGGCCGCGCATTAGGCGTCGGAAAGGCGCCGATGATGCCCGCCTTGCAGGCCGCCAGCACCAGCTCAGGGCCGGAGATCAGGAACATCGGAGCCGCAAAAATAGGCAATTGCATCGGGAAACCGGGGATGTCTCTCTTCATAGTGTCATGGTCTTTCTGCAGTGAAGCGGGGCACATATCACGCCAGCGGGTGGCGGGCCATTGGACGCTCAGGGCGGCGAAATAGGGGTGTCAGCTCGTCGCCTTGAAGCCGGAGATCCTCACGGCCTCGGCCCATCGTCTTGATTCGGCTTGGTAAAACGACTTGAATTCCTGCGGAGTACTCGGCAGCGGCTCGAACCCCACTGCATCCCACTGGTCCTTGATCTGTTTGCTGTTCAAGGCCTTGCTGAATTCTGTGTTGAGCCGCGCGATCACCGTGTCCGGCGTGTTGGCGGGTGCAGCAAGGCCTGCCCAGATGAAGATATCCATGTCCGGGTAACCCTGTTCGCGGAACGTCGGCAAATTTGGCATGTGCGCAGAGCGCTTGGGCGTGGTGATCGCAAGCACTTTGACCTTGCCCGACGCCACATGCTGCTTGACCGCCATCATGGGAACAAACGCCGCGTTCACGGTGCCCGAGAGCAAGGCGGTGACGGCAGGTGGCGTGCCATTGAACGGCACGTGCAGCATGTCGATGCCGGCGCGCTGATTCAGGATGACGCCGGCGAAATGTGAGGAATTGCCAGCCGTGAATGACGCATACGACACCTTGCCGGGATTGGCCTTGGTCCAGGCCACGAACTCGGCCACGTTGCTTGCTGGCACATCGGCATTGACCGCCATCACCATTGCCGCACCCAGGAAGTTGGTCACTGGCTTGAAGTTCTTGTCCGGATCGTAGGGCAGGTTGGTAAAGGTATGCGGGTTGATCGTGAACATGCTGGTGTTGCACAGCACCAGGGTGTAACCATCGGGTGCTGCATTCATCACGTTCTGGGCGGCGATGATGCCCGAACCACCCGGCTTGGCGTCCACCAGTATCGGCTGGCCGGTGTTGGCCTTGAACACCTCGGCGACCTGGCGCAAGGACGTGTCCAGGGTGTTGCCAGCGGCGAAAGGCACCACCACCCGCACCGGGCGGTCCGGGAAGGTTTGGCTGTGGGCGTTCGGCAGCGCCAAAGCGAAGGGGCTAGCACTGATGACTTTGAGAACGTCGCGTCGTTGCATGGTTGTCTCTCTTTCTGATTGGAATGCGTCTAGATGCGGGTCACAAAAAGCCGCGAATGGCGTTGGCGACTTCGCGCGGTTGCTCCACTGGCGTCATGTGGCCGGATTGCTTCAGCCATTCGAGTTGTGCGCCGGGGATCAGATCGGCCAGTTCCTGGGACATCGCGGGCGGCGTCACCTTGTCTTCCTGGCCGCACAAGACCCGCGTCGGTATCGTCAATGTGGCCAGTAGCGCGCGATGGTCGGCGCGGCTGGCCACGGCCCGGGTCTGGCGCACCGCGGCCTCGCCACCGACCGGCGTCATGATGGCGCGCAGTGCGGCGAACAGTTCCGCGTCTTGGTGGTGGTCGGGATGGGTGCTGAACGGCAGCATGTACTCGACCACCTTGGCAAAGTTGCGTTCGAAAGCGGCGATGGTCTTGGCGCGTGCGACTTCGCCATCGAGTGATTCCGGCCGCCCCGAGGTGTCGAGCAACACCAGGCCGGCAATGGCGCGCCGGGGCTGCGCGACCATGTCGATCGCGACATAGCCGCCCATCGAAAAGCCGCAGACCACCACCGGCGTGCCCGGTGCCACGTCGGCCAGCAATGCCCAGGCGTCGCGCGCCATGTCAGCGATGCTGGATTGCGTCACGACGTCGGCAATGCGCAAATCGGCGGTGTCCTGCAAAAGCGGCAAAACCCGGTCCCATATGGCAGCCGTGTTGAGCATGCCCGGAATTAACAATATGACAGATTTCACGCAGCGTCTCCTTCAAGTGGTGCGTGACGAGCCTTGGCTAGTACACGCAATTCGGTTTTTAGAATCTTGCCCACCGGGTTGCGCGGCAACATCGGCATGGACAACAGATATTCGGGTAGCTTGTAGGCGGCCACATGCTTTTCCAGGCGCAGGTACTGCACGATGTCGCCTAGTACCAGGGCGTGGCCATCATGCGGTGCGACGCAGACACAGACCTTTTCACCCATCACCGTGTCCGGTACACCGACGATGGCAACTTCACGCACGCCCGGGCATGCCAGCAACAGACCCTCGATTTCTTCCGCCGAAATGTTCATGCCGCCACGGATCACCAGGTCCTTGGAGCGACCGGCATAACGGTAGTACTGCAATTTGTCACCGCCGAGCTCAAACAGGTCGCCGGTCTTGTAGTAACCCTGTTCGTCGAATGCGCGAGCGGTGGCCTCAGGTGCGCCGTAGTACCCGCTGAAAATGTTCGGACCGATGAACCGCAGTTCACCGACACGGCTGGCCTCTTGGATGTCCTCGCCCGTTTCGAGGTCCACCAGTCGGGTGCCAATCTTGCGTGTGGTGGATACCGACCATGTGAATCCCTCGGCGTCTGCGCGTGGAAAATACCGGGCGCGCAAGGCTGGGTCCGGTAGGTCGATATCGTTCCCGGCCAAGGCGGCGCCTTCGTTCGAGCCGAAGTAGTTGATGATCTGCACGCCGTATTTGTCGGCGAAGCCGCGCATCATCCACTCGCTCAGCGGAGCGGAACCCGATCCGATGCGCGACAGGCGTTTGAAGTCGATGCCTTCGAGCAGGTCGGTGTTTTGCAGCAACATGTTCAGCACTGCGGGTGGCGCCACGGTGTAGTCGATCTGCTCGTCGCGCAACTGCTGCAGAAACACCGGTAAGGTGAACGGGTGGTGTTGCACGATTGTGGCGCCCAGCACTAACCAACTGGCGATCGCAGTGGACACACCCGCCATGTTCACCAGCGGGAACGGGTTGAGCATGCGCGCATGTTGGGGAATCTGGCCCGCATCGATGATCGACGGTGCCACAACCAGCCATTCGTTGTGACTGCGCGGAACACCCTTGGGACGCGCCTCTGTGCCCGAGGTCCAGCAGATTGTGAACACATCGTTCGCGGTGACCGCTGCAGCGCGCTCGGCCCGTGACAGGCGATCCTGCTGTGCTGCACTGAGTGCACCGCTGGTGCGTTGGCCGATATCGACAAAGGCCGGCCCTGCATCATCACCCCAGGCCAGGATATGGCGCAGATGGGAATGGCGTGGGCGCATCTGCGCAAACATGTCTGCGCTGGCATGGCCACCTGTCGGCTTGCCGATACGCCCGAACGTCACTACGGCCGCAGCGCGGGTACTCTCCAGTATGTGGTCCAGCTCGTTCTCACGGTACTGGGTCGGTGTCGGCGTGATGACAACCCCCAATCGTGCGCAGGCCATATAGACGACGAACTGCTCGACGCAATTGGGCAATTGCATCAGCAGCACGTCGTCGCGGCGTATGCCGATGTCGAGTAGGAGATGGCTGAAGCGGTCGATCGCCTCACCCAATCGGGCCCAGGTCAGGCGTTGCGGCTCGCCGTGTGCGAAGTCGGCGCGATTACTTGCATCAACGACGGCCTCGGCCTGCGGCCGCTCCCGTAATTGCTGCAGAAACAGGTCCCACAAGGTGGTGTTCCCCCACCAGCCCTTGGCGGTGTATTCCTCAATCTTGTCACTGGTAACCAGAATCATGGATCACTTCCAGCGTTGCAACGTCTTGTCGCTGACAAAGGTGGCGTGGAAGCCGTGCGGAATACGTTGCGGCAACACGATGCGCGCCACCGGGCCTTCAGCCAGGCGGGCGCCCTTGCAGTCGAACACCTGGATCTCGGAGCGTGCATCGACCGGATTCCAAACCGGCATCACCAGGTAGCCGTCGTCTTCTGACTGGCTGTTGTCACGCGGCGCAAATCCGGGCTCGTTGTAGAAGAACTGTGGGCCAGCGCTGTACGCGATATAGCCGCCGGTGGTGATGTCGTATTTGACGAGTCCGGGGAAACGCGGCTCTTCGCGCCCGCCTTGTGGAAACAGCACGTTGTAGGTGAACTGGTTCTTGCGCCCCTGGTAGGCGCCGTTGATGACCGGGAACTCGGTGTTGAGCACGTCGTCGATGACGCGCTCATGGGTTTCACCGGTCGTAAGGTCGAAACGCCATTCGTACAGCATGAAATCGCGCTGGCGCTGATTGATAGTGCGTTCGAGTCGGCGTGCATCGGGTTCGCCTTCGGGCGTTTCGTGGATGCGGTAGGGTGTGCCCACCATGACGATAGCGTCGCCTTCTTCCCACGCGTTGACCACATGCAACATGTAGGTCGGCTTGGCCTCGAACCAGCGAATCTGGTCGGCCGAGCCGTGGCGTGGCACGATCGCGAAACGCGTAGGCTGGTCGGCATGAAAGCGCACCTTGTAACGTCCGGCCTTCAAGGCTTCGGCGTCGGGCCAGAGCGGAAAATCGTGCAGGATGCTGTAGTTTTCGGTCACCGCCATGTCGTGCGGCAGACGTGGGCCGGGTAGCGGGATCTCGATCTTGTTGCGCAGTTTTCGGTCCGGGCCGATGACGCCGTACTGCATGTAAGGTGCGGTGAGGCTGTAGTCGAAGAACATCAGCTCGCCGGTGTGCTCGTCGGGCCGTGAATGGGCCGAGATCTGGTCGAACGCGCCGTCATAGTCGGCTGTCCCCAGGGTTTCCAGCGTCACCGGGTCCAGCGCGTACGGCATGCCCGAGCGGTACCACATGGCGACCAGCCGGCCGGCGTGGAACTTGACGTCGGTATTGGCTGTGTTCTTGAGTGGCTGGTCCGGGCGGTCCTGGCGCATCGGCTCCTTCAGGCCTTTCCACAAACTATGGCCGGCGGCGCGTTCTTCCTGCAGACCCTGGGTCTGCACCCAGCGGTTGCGGTAGGTCACCTTGCCCTGGGCAAACTGCACTGCGTGCACCATGCCGTCGCCGTCATAGGCGTGGTAGCGCCAGTCGGGTGGGTAGTAGGCGTTGGGCCCGTTGCGGAAATACATGCCATTGAGGTCCTTGGGAACCTCGCCGATGACGGTCATGGTGTCGGAGAAACACTCTTGCGCGACTGGGGCGTTGTTGCCGTCAAGGGCAGGAATGGCGTGAACCGGAAGGTCGTTGGGTTTCATGGTTATTCCTGCGACGGTGCTGGTGCCGCGGCCAAACGGTCGCGTTCAATCCAGCAAGAATGAAAACCGGTTGGCACACGGTGCGGCAGTTCGACCTGGGCCACCGGTCCCCGGGTCAGATCATGGGCGTCGAAAATGTCGAGGGTCTGGCGTTTGAGCGCGTCGTTCCACTGGAACGCGATCAGGTAACCATCGTCTTCGCTCTGCGGTGTGTCGGCCTCGGCAAACCAGGGCTCCGTATACCAGCTGTGCCGTTTGTCGTCGGACCAGCCGCCGAGGTCCTGACCGTTGAACAGGTCGTATTTGCGCAGGCCAAGCCATTGCAACTGGGTGGTTGTTGAGTGGTCAACTGCATAACCGTAACGCGTCTTGCGCCCGGTCATGCGACCCTTGCAGCTGGGAAACTCGACGTTGTGGTCGTCGTTGAGCATGCGTTCGGTGGACTCGCCCGTGCGCAGGTTCATCGTCCACTCCCACAAGCGGGCGCGCATCACCAGTTCGGCGACGTCCCTTGCGGTGCGCCGCGCGTCGATGTCGCCGTTTGCGTCCAGCGCGGGCATGTAGCGGCACCCTACCATCACCACTGAGTCTCCGTCCTCCCAGGCGTTGACCATGTGGTACACGTAGCAGGGGCTGAAATCGAACCAGCGGATGCTGTCTGCGGCGGCATAACGGCCGATGACGCCAAAGCGGGTTTTAAGTTCGGGGTGGAAGTCGATCTTGTGCCGGCCCAGTGCCATGGCCTCATGGTCGTGAAACAGGGGCAAATCGTGCAGGATCGAGTAGTGCTCGGTTATTGCCATGTCATGGGGCAGGCGTGGGCCGGGCAGCGTGATCGGCACGTAATGTTTGAGTGTGCCATCGGCGGCCACTACGCCGTAGTGCATGTAGGGTGCCGTATTGCCGTAGTCGAAGAACATCATTTCCTCGGTCATCTCGTCGACCTTGGCATGGGCCGATATCTTGCCGCCTGTGTCGCTGATGGCGGTCGATTTGCCCAGGGTCTGCAGTGTGATCGGATCGATCTCGTAGGCGTCGCCGGACATGTACCACAGCGCCAGCGCGCGCCCGCGGTGACCCACCAGGTCGGTGTTGGCGGTGTCCTTCATGCGCTTGTCGCTGCGCCCCTTGAGCGTTTCGCGCACGCCATAGTGCGTGGCCTTCCCCTCGATCAGTTCCTCCTTCAGCCCGTCCGTCTCGACCCAGCGGTTGCGGTAGGTCAACTTGCCGTTCTCGAAATGTGCGGCATGGATCATGCCGTCGCCATCGAATGGGTGATAACGGCCGTTGGGCGCGTAACGTGCGTTCGGGCCGGCACGCAGGTAGACGCCGTTCAGATTGGTCGGAATGCTGCCGCGGATCACGGTCAGGTCATGCAGCGCGTATTCCTCAGACAACGGCGCATGTACGCCGGTCAGCAAAGGGCCGTAGTCGTCACCGAAAGGCGCGTCAAGATGTTCCGGGGCGGTGCGGTCGTTCATGGAAAACCTCCTTGGTTCAAGAGTTGCCTGCAGCGATGGCGCTCGCCGGGCGCCGGGATTGGGTGATACAGAAGCGGCTGGCGACAAACGCCAGGCTGGTCAGTGCCGCGTTGCCGGCCGGGTTCAGGCCGGTGACGTGGTAATCGCTGTAGGCGGCAGCGAAATTGAGTGGCATCGCGCCTGTCAGGTTGATCGTGAGTTGTGCGCCGGCGCGGGCGTAGGCGGTCTCGGCCTGGGCAATGAACGATTCATCGGTCGAATACAGGAATGCGGTCAGACCGCCGAATTCCGCTACATCGCGCGTCGCTTGCGCAAGTGCGTCGGCGCCGTCTGCGCAGCGAATCAAGAAGCTGATCGGGCCGAAACGCTCGGCGCCATACAGGTCACGTTCATCGGTGCCCACTTGCAGCATCAGCGGCGTGCAGGTCCGTGCATCAGGGAACTCGGGGTGGACGTAGCTGACAGGTTCACGCAACACGGTGCCACGCGCAGCGCCATCGTCACGCAATTGCCGCACCAGGGCCAGCGTCTGTTCCGACTGGATGGTGGCCAGGATCATGGACGCCTTTTTCGGGTCTGCGGTCAGTCTGCCGACGGCGTCGGCCAGTTGACGGGCAACTTCGTCCAGGCTCACCTGGCCTGCGGGGGTACGCACGCCATCGGCCGGGACATAGATGTTCTGCGGGCTGGTGCACATCTGGGCGCTGAACATGCACATCGTCGTGGCCAGGCTGCGCAGCGCTGCGTCCAGGTCGTCGCAGGATTCGAGCACCACGGTGTTGCAGCCGGCCGTCTCGGTGAAGGCCAGGGCTGGGTAAGCATTGCGTTCCACCCATTGGCCGAACGCGACGCTGCCGGTGAAATCGACGATCGCGGTTTTCGGGTGCTGGACCAGGATCTTGCCGACGGGCTCCTCCATGGTGTCGAGCGCCATCGTCACCAGGTTCGGGTCGAAGCCGGCCGCCGCAATCACCTGGCGGAATACCCGCACCGAGATTGCCATCGGCAGGATCGTGGCAGGGTGCGGCTTGACGATGACCGGGTTACCGGTTGCCAGGCTGGCCATCATCGAAGGCCAGGCGTTCCAGGTCGGGAAACTGGCGCAGGCAAAACAGACGGCGACGCCTCGCGGCACCAGCCGATAGGTTTTCTCCAGCACGATCTGCGAGGAGCCGAACCGGCGCTCCCAGCGTGCGGTGGGCGTTACCGCGCTTTGTGCCTGATGCGCGTAGACCAGCGCCTCGATCGCGCGGTCCAGCGCGTTCACGCCCGAGCCGGCGTAGGCCATATTGAAACTCTGTCCGGCTGTGTGCTTGACCGCATGCGTCAGTTCGAACAGGTGGTCGCGGAACAGCACCTCGACCACCTCCATCAACACGCCGATGCGCTCCTGGACTGTGGCGGCCGACCATCGATCGATGGCGCGTTCGGCCGCGGCGAACAAGGTGTCGACGTCCGACTGGGGGTACCGGATGCCGAGCGGTTTGCCGGTGTACGGCGAGACTTCGGTGCCCAGCGTGCCGGCAATGCCGGGCTGCTCCAGTTTGAAACGGTTGGGCTGGACGCCGCCCAGGTGGGCCTGGAATGCCGCCAGTCCTGCGGCTTGGGCGGTTGCCGCATCGGGGTATTTGCCGGGCAGTTCCGGGAACGGACTCCAGCAGTTGCGCTCCACACAGGCTACTTGGGCCTGCTGGAAACGCGCGTGATGCCGGTCGAACAAAGTTTGGGCTTGGGTCATGGGTCGCGTCTCCTGGGGGCTCAGCGGCGCCAGGCCAGACGGTGGTGGCGCGCGACCGTGGTACCGGGTACTGTGTCCGATGCCGACAACGTCAAGCCGCCGTCGGCGCCGAAATCCATGTTGCGCACTTGCTCGGTGCCTACGAAGTTCGGATTCAGCGCGTGGGTGACCGTGTGCACGACTTGCTGGCGACCTTCGTGGGTCCGGATCCGGTAGGGGCCGGCGTACTGGAAGAAACTTTCGAACGCCGCCAGGCGCTCAGCCTCGGGGGCGCTGCGCACACTGTCGCTGGAAAGGCGTGGTCGCTGGCCCCGGGCGATGCAGGCATTCATCGTGCCGTCGCTGTTGTACAGGATCAATCCGGTCGCGTCGGCGCCGAACGGCAGGCTGTCGGGACGGTCGTCGCCATACGCGATTTCCCAGCGAACCAGGCGCCAGGTACCGATCAACGGATTGTCCGCATTGCCACAGGTCGTCATTGCCGTCCTCTTTTTTGACTTTCTTAGTTGAACTTATCTTAAGTCAAAGAAATCGCGCTGGCAAGTGGTACTTATCGGAACCGGCCTTGGCCTGTCACCATGGCGTCACCCTCCACATCACTTTCCAATTTTCTGTGCTTTGAGGGTCTGACGTCAGACCTGGTGTGCGATGCACTCGTAGCCATCGGTCTGCGCGGGACCGCCAACTGATCGTGTCGTCGCCCGACGCGCAACGGTTCAGAAAGGCGCGGCGCGAATATGGCGGCGCAGCGGTGAAAAGGATTTACCGGCCAGGCACCAAGGTGTGGCGCGGAGCCACTAGCCGCATCAAACTGGTGCGGCAATCGGCAGCGCTTTCAAGACCCGGTTCAGGGCGTGCGGAGCCCAGTTCAGGCCGATCTCAACGCGCTCCCGCGTTGCGCAATAAACGCTCCATAACGTCATAACCGCGCGAGCGGGCGAGCTCCAACGGTGTGCGCCCATCGCGATCGGTGAGCTGGGTGTTCGCGCCAGCGCTGAGCAAGGCGCTTGCGGTGCGCTGATGCCGTGGGCCGCCATCGCCAAGCACAATGGCTTCAATCAAGGCCGTCCAGTGCAGGTTGTTGACATGGTCGACCGGCGCACCGGCCGCGAGCAACTGGCGCACTACGCCATCATGGCCCAGGTGGGCCGCAGCGATGAGGGCCGTGCCGTCGTAGCGGCTGGTGACCAGCTTGGCGCTCGCCCCATGGGCCAGCAAGACGCGCAAGGTTTCCTCGTCGTCGGCGACGGCAGCAATGGTCACGGCGTCGTACCGATCCTTGTCCAGTGTGGCGGTATTCGCGCCGGCTGCAATGAGTGCTGTAACGGCACTGCGTTGGCGGGCAAACGTGGCGACATGCAGCGGCGTGCGGCCGTTGCTGTCCAACAGCGTGACAGGTTCGGACGTGGCCTTGGACAGGGCCTCGATTGCCGCTACGTTGCCGGACTGGGCCGCAGCGTGCATGCCCGTGTAAGCGGCTATCTCACGCGCAGACGGCGCGGTCTGCGCGCCTGCATGCGGAGATAGCACGGCGATTGCAACTGTAGTTAGAACTGCGTAAGCGATGGCGCGACTCAAGACGGCCCTGGCTGCCTTGGCGGGAACGCAGTCGTCCAGTGGCGGGTAGGTGGGCAGGCAGGACCGGTTCGCGGTTGGCGGATTCTCGTGTATGGATTGCATGATGGTTGCGGTGGTGTTTCTGGCCGCTGTAAAAGTAACCCGGTCGGTCCCTTGCTGCATTACACCGTGGCAATACGCATCAGGTTGGTCGTGCCTGGCGTGCCAAACGGCATTCCTGCAATGGTGACGATGAATTGCCCGGACTCGGCGAAACCATCGCGCTGCGCGACTTCACTTGCGCGCTGCGTCATCTGGTCCACATCGGCTACATCGGCGATGTGTACGGAATGTACGCCCCAGACCAGGGCCAGCCGCCGGGCCGTCGACAACACGGGGGTCAGGCTCAGAATCGGTGACTCGGGACGCTCGCGCGCTGCGCGCAGGCTGGTATGGCCGGAACTCGTGTAGCAGACGATGACCGCTGCCTGTAACAGGGCCACGGCGCGGCGCATCGCGCAGCACACCGCTTCGGCGACATCGCCACTGGGCCGCGCCTGTGTGTGCGAGGCATCGATCAGCTGGCGATATTGCGGGTCGGCCTCGACCTGCTCGATGATGCGGTTCATCATGTCCACCGCCACGACCGGGTATCTACCCGAGGCCGATTCGGCCGACAACATCACTGCGTCGGCGCCGTCGTAGATAGCGGTGGCCACGTCGGACGCTTCAGCGCGTGTGGGTACCGGGCTCTCGATCATCGACTCCAGCATCTGCGTGGCAACAATGACGGGTTTGCCCAGCGTGCGGCAGGTGCGCACGATGCGCTTCTGGATCGTGGGCACCTGTTCCGCCGGCATTTCCACGCCGAGGTCACCGCGTGCCACCATCACGGCGTCGGTCAGGGCCACGATTTCGTCGAGCCGTTCCACGGCCGACGGTTTTTCGAGCTTCACGACGATGCTGGCGCGATCGCCAATGAGTGCACGTGCCTCGGTGACGTCCTCGGGGCGTTGCACGAACGAGAGCGCGATCCAGTCGGCACCGAGCTCCAGGGCGAAAGCCAGGTCGCGATGGTCTTTTTCCGTCAATGCCGTTATGGGAAGCACAACGCCGGGTACGTTGACACCTTTGCGCTCGGACAACTTGCCGCCGACAAGCACGCGGGTCTCGGCGAAGTCCATGCCGCAGCGCTCGACGACCAGGCGCAACTTGCCGTCATCGAGCAGCAATTCGGCACCGACAACCAGCGCGGCAAAAATCTCGGGATGCGGCAATGTGGCGCGTTGGGTATTGCCCGGTGCGGGGTCGAGGTCGAGCCGGAAACCATTGCCGGGCTCAAGCACGATCGGGCCTTCCGCAAAGGTGCCGACTCGCAGCTTCGGACCCTGCAGATCCGCCAGGATGCCGATCGGCCTGCCAGTCTCTTTCTCCAGTGCGCGCAGGATGTCGAATCGGAGCTGGTGATCCGCGTGGTCGCCATGGCTGAAATTGAGCCGGAACACATCGACGCCGGCCATGAACAGCTGGCGCACGATGGCGGGGTCCGAGCTGGCCGGCCCAAGTGTGGCGACGATCTTGGCGTTACGTGTTCTGCGCATGGTGCGTGTTTCTTTCTAGTGCGTGTCGATCAGTATGGCGCGGAAATCATTGACATTGGTGAGTGTGGGGCCGGTGACCACCGAGTCACCCAAGGCTCCGAAGAAACCGTGACCGTCGTTGTTGTCCAGCCGCTCAAGGGGTGACATGCCCAGTGCCCAGGCGCGCGCCAGCGAGTCGGGCGTGACGATGGCGCCTGCGATCTCTTCCTGACCGTCGACACCATCGGTATCACCCGCCAGGGCGCGGATATGGGGATGACCGTCCAGCGTGATGGCTATCGACAACAGGGTTTCGACGTTGCGGCCGCCACGGCCATTGCCACGCACGGTCACGGTGGTTTCCCCACCCGAGAGCAAAACGCACGGCGCGCGCACGGGTTGCCCATGGCGGGCCACCTGCAGTGCGATACCGGCCAGTACCTTGCCGACGTCCCGCGCCTCGCCCTCGATGGCGTCGCCCAGGATGTAGGGCGTAATACCCGCGCCTCTTGCCACTGCGGCGGCGGCTTCGAGTGCCATCTGTGGGGTGGCGATCATGCGGGTTGCGCTGCGTTCCAGTCGCGGGTCTGCCGGTTTGACCGACTCACCGTCGCCGCTGGTCAGTACCTGCATCACCTCGGCTGGCAGGACCATGCGGTAACGCTGCACGATCGCCAGCGCATCCGCACAGGTGGTCGGGTCGCCGACCGTCGGGCCGGACGCAATGTCGATCGGATCGTCACCCGGAACGTCGGAGATCAGCAGCGTGAGCACCCGCGCCGGATGACAGGCCGCAGCCAGGCGGCCGCCCTTGATGCCGGAGATGTGGCGGCGTATGCAGTTCATCTCGCTGATGGTGGCGCCGGATGTGAGCAGTGCACGGCTAACCGCCTGCTCATGCTCCAGCGTCAGTCCCGGCAAAGGCAGGGGCAACAGCGACGAACCGCCGCCGGAGATCAGGCACAACACGCAGTCGTCCGGACCCAAACCGCGCACCCGTTCGAGCAGCTGTTGCGCCGCCGCCAGGCCGGCAGCATCCGGCACCGGATGGGACGCCTCGACGATGTCGATGCGTTCGCACGCCACGCCATAACCATACCGCGTGACCACCAGTCCGGTGAGCATGGATTTGTCACCGGTCCAGTGATCTTCGACGGCACGCGCCATCGCGGCCGATGCTTTGCCGGCACCGATCACGACCAGCCGGCCTTGCCCCAACTCCGCTGGTTTGGGCAAATGTGCGGGGATGCACAGCGACGGTTGTGCGGATGCCACCGCTGCCGCAAACATCTGCAGCAGCAGATCGTTCCCCCGCGATGGGCCGGACGGGTTGGACAGGTCGGACAAGTTCACTGCAGTGTCTGCCACCGCCGCCTCAAGCGGCTTTTTGGCCGATTTCGAAGTTCGACAGCTTCTCGAGCGCACGCACCATGCCCGAATGATCCCAGGCGGCGCCACCGTGCGAGATGCAGGCGCTGAACAATTGCTGCGCGGTCGACGTGGCCGGCAAGGCCAGGCCCAGTGCTTTGGCCGCGCCCAACGCAAGGTTCAGATCTTTCTGGTGCAACGCAATGCGAAAACCCGGATCGAAGGTCCGTTTGACCATGCGGTCGCCCAGGATGTCCAGGATGCGCGAGGTAGCCAGTCCCCCCATCAGCGCTTGTCGTACCTTGGCCGGGTCGGCGCCGGCTTTGGCCGCAAACAGCAAGCCTTCTGCGACCGCATTGATGGTCAGCGCTACGACTATCTGGTTGGCCACCTTGCAGGTCTGGCCGTCGCCACTGGCACCCACCAGCGTGATGTTCTTGCCCATCAACTCGAACACCGGCTTGACGCGTTCGAACACCTCCGGTTTACCGCCCACCATGATCGACAGCGCAGCATTCCTTGCGCCGACGTCGCCGCCCGATACAGGCGCATCCAGGTAGTCGCAACCGAGGGCCTCGATCTTCCTGGCGTATTCCTTGGTCTCTACCGGTGAGATGGAGGACATGTCGACCACCGTCTTGCCAGCGCTCAGACCTTTGGCGACACCTGTGTCCCCGAAGAGTACCTCGCCCACGTCCGGTGTGTCGGGCACCATCAGGATGATGATGTCGGCGCGTTGTGCCACACCTTTGGCGTCCATGCATTGGGTAGCACGGCTGTCCGCAATCTCCGGCGCCAGCTTGCCGCGGGTGTACACGAACAGCTGGTGGCCGGCCTTGATGAGATGGCCGGCCATGGGCGTGCCCATGATGCCCAGGCCGATGAAGCCGATCTTGAGGGGTTGGGTTGTCATTGTGGTGTTCCTTCTCTGGTTTCAGTTGCGGGCAGGTGCGGCGGAGTTCACCGAGCCAGTTGTTCTCTCCAGCCCAGGCCTGCCTCGGTCGTGCTCGCCGGTTTGTATTCGCAGCCGATGTGGCCCTTGTAACCAATGCGGTCCAGGTGCGCGAACAGGAAGGCGTAGTTGATCTCGCCGGTTCCGGGTTCATTGCGTCCGGGGTTGTCGGCCAGCTGGACATGTCCGATACGTGCGAGCTGCTTCTGCATCGTGGCCGCCAGCTCGCCTTCCATGCGCTGCATGTGATAGATGTCGTATTGCACGAAGGCGTTGTCGGCACCGACCTCGTCCAGAATGGCCAGCGCCTGAGACGTACCGGTCAGGTAGAAACCGGGAATGTCGAAGCTGTTGATCGGCTCGATCAGCAGTCGCAAACCGGCGGTCTTGAGTTCTGCGGCGGCGAAGCGCAGGTTGTCGACCACGGTCTTGTGCAGTACATCGGGGGCCACGCCGTCGGGCGCTTTTCCGAGCAGGCAGTTGAGCTGTCCTACGCCCAGCACCTTGGCGGTGTCGATGGCCTTGGCCACGCCATCGCGGAACTCGGCCACGCGATCGGGATGGCAGGCGATACCGCGCTCACCGGCATCCCAGTTGCCGGCCGGCAGGTTGTGCAGCACCAGTTTGAGCTTGTGGGTGTCGAGCCGGCCCTTGATTTCTTCGGCCGGCCAGGCATAGGGGAACAGGAATTCAACGGCATCGAAGCCGGCCTTGGCGGCATGTTCGAAGCGGTCCAGGAACGGGTGCTCGGTGAAGAGCATCGTCAGGTTGGCGGCGAATTGGGGCATCTTGGTTATCCTTTCAGTCGAGCATGGAGACGGCGGTGGGCACGTCGGCCTTGTTTGCAGCGAGTTCCTCGAACTCGGTGACGTTGTCGATCTCGGTGCCCATCGCGATGTTGGTCACACGCTCCAGGATGATTTCGATCATCACCGGCACTTGGTACTGCGCCATCCAGGCTTCGGCCTGTTTGATGGCGGGTGCGATCTCATCCTGCTTGTGCACCCGGATCGCCTTGCAGCCCAGGCCTTCGACCACGGCCACATGGTCGACACCATAACCGTGCGTGACCTGTTCAGGCGACACGTTGATGTTCTCGAACGCGAGCTGCACGCAGTAGTCCATCTCGAATCCACGCTGGCTCTGGCGGATCAGGCCGAGGTAGCTGTTGTTGACCACGACATGGATATAGGGCAACTTGAACTGCGCGCCCACGGCCATTTCCTCAATCATGAACTGGAAGTCGTAGTCACCCGACAACGCGACGATCTTGCGCGTCGGGTCGGCTGCGCGCACTCCGAGCGCTGCAGGAATGGTCCACCCCAGCGGGCCGGCCTGGCCACAGTTGATCCAATGGCGCGGATGGTAGACATGGAGGAACTGGGCGCCGGCAATCTGGCTCAGGCCGATGGTCGAAATGTAGGTGGTGTCTTTGCCGAAGGCGTTGTTCATGCACTGGTAGACGCGCTGCGGTTTCATCGGCACGGTGTCGTAGTTGGTCTTGCGCAGGAACGCGACCGAACTCTTGCGCTTCTGGCATTCCTGGACCCACTTGGACCAGTCGCGCAGCTTGCCGGCCTTCTTCCACTCTTGTGCAATCTGCACAAACAGTTCGAGTGCTGCCTTGGCGTCCGACACGATGCCGTAGTCGGGTGCGAAGACTCGGCCGATCTGGGTCGGCTCGATGTCGACGTGGATGAACTTGCGCCCCTTGCAATAGACCTCGGGGCTGCCGGTGTGGCGATTGGCCCAGCGGTTGCCGATGCCGAGTACGAAGTCGCTGGCCAGCATGTTGGCGTTGCCGTAGCGGTGGCTGGTCTGCAGCCCGCACATGCCGGCCATCAGCGCGTGGTCGTCGGGGATCGCACCCCAACCCATCAGCGTCGGGATGACCGGAATACCGGCGATCTCGGCGAACTGCTGCAACAAGTCGGTTGCATCCGCGTTGATGATGCCGCCACCGGCAACAATCAGCGGTCTATCGGCCGTGTTGAGCATCTCGATCGCTCTTTCGATCTGCTTGCGTGAGGCGGTCGGCTTGTACACAGCCATTGGTTCATAGGTGTCGATGTCGAATTCGATCTCGGCCATCTGCACATCGAACGGGAGGTCGATCAGTACCGGACCCGGCCGACCCGAACGCATCAGGTGAAAGGCCTGCTGGAACGCGCGCGGAACCTGGGCCGGCTCCAGCACGGTGGTGGCCCATTTGGTGACCGGTTTGGCAATGGAGGCAATGTCCACCGCCTGGAAGTCTTCCTTGTGCATACGCGCCCGCGGCGCCTGGCCGGTGATACACAGGATAGGGATGCTGTCGGCCTGAGCCGAATACAGGCCGGTGATCATGTCGGTGCCGGCCGGGCCGGAGGTGCCAATACACACACCGATGTTCCCGGCCTTGGCGCGGGTATACCCCTCGGCCATGTGGGACGCACCTTCGACATGGCGCGCCAGCACATGGGCGATTGACTGGCGCTCGCGCATCTGCGCGTACAGCGGGTTGATCGCCGCGCCGGGAACACCGAAAGCCTGGGTTACGCCTTCTTTCTCCATCACCAGTACCGCGGCCATTGCAGCCTTCATTTTTGCCATGGATCTCTCCTTTGATTGTTGAGGTCGATGTTCGGACAGGTGCATGCTGGCGTGAACCCCAATCCGTCGATAACACCTATTCCATGGCGGCATAATGCGTCCATCCGGGGAGGGTGGCACATGGATCGCGTCTTCAGTCTTCAGTTGTTCATTCGGGTCGTGGAAACCGGCAGCTTCAGCCGCGCCGCCGAAGAGTTCGGCATCACGCAGCCCACCGCGACCAAGGCGCTGGCGGCCACCGAAAAACGCCTGGGCGCGCGTTTGCTGCATCGTTCGACGCGTGGCGTGACACCCACTGAAGTGGGTCAGCGGTATTACGAGCGATGCCTGACCATCGCCCGCGAAATTGACGAGGCCGAGAATGTCGCAGCGCTGGTACAAAGCGAGATGGGTGGCACGATGCGCATCAGTACCTCGGTCGCGTTTGGCCGCCGCGTGATGGTGCCGCTGGTGCTGCGCTATATGCGACTGCACCCGAGGGTTGTCGTCGATCTGAGTTTCGATGATCGTTATGTCGATCTGGTCGAGCAGGGCGTGGATGTGGCGCTGCGGATGGGGCGGCTGGCGGATTCGACGCTGGGCGCGCGGTACCTTGGCGTCAACCCCTGGCTGATGGTGGCATCAAACGACTATCTCGAGACGCGCGGTGCACCGCGCAAGGCCAGTGATCTGGCCGGCCATGATTGCCTGATCTACAGCAGCGTGCAAGGCGACGCACGTTGGAGCCTGACCCTTCCCGGTGGCAAAGAGCGATCGGTGCCGGTGCAAGGGCACCTGCGCTCGAACAGCTTGTCTGCCGTGCTTGATGCGGCCATTGCCGGTATGGGGCTGGCGATATTGCCATGGTATGTGGCGGGCCCGTCAGTCGCGAGCGGCATGGTGCGCCAGGTACTCGTCGACCATGCCTTGCCAGCGCAGGATGTGCACGCGGTTTTTCCGTCACCGAAGCTGGTCCCTGCCAAGGTGAGTCAGTTCATTGACTGGTTGGCCAGTGAGTTCGAAGGGGAGTGGTGGTTGCGCGTGGGTTGACCGCACCGGCACGTGCAATCGCCCGAGCCTCGCCACTGTGGCGTGTCCGGGCGATCGGGTTGCTGCAACAGAACGGCGACGGGCTCGGCGTCGCCGAACCCACGTTCAATGCGCTTCGGCAGCCTTGGAGGCTTCGATGGCGCCGGCTTCGTCCGCTTTGCCGCCATTGAAGAAGAAGTTCAGGATCACCGCAGTGATCGAGGTCAGCAAGATGCCGGATTCGAGCAGCGGGTGCAGGCCATGCGCCATCTGTTGTGTCCATTGCGGCGCCACCAACGGAATCAGTCCGGCGCCGATCGAGATCGCAACGATGTACAGATTGAACTTGTTCGTCTTGAAATCGACCCCGGTCAGAATGCGGATGCCGGTGGCGGCGACCATGCCGAACATCACGAGACCGGCGCCACCCAGCACGAACTGCGGTACCGACTCCACCAGTGCAGCCAACTTGGGCAGCAGTCCCAGGATAATCATGATGATGCCGCCGGCCACACAGACAAAACGGCTGCGCACCCCGGTCACCCCCACCAGGCCCACGTTCTGCGAGAAGCTGGTGTAGGGAAAGGTGTTGAAGATGCCACCTATTAACGTACCCAAGCCGTCGGTACGCAGGCCTGCTGTCAACTCGGCCTGGTTGATCTTCTTGCCAGTGATGTCCGACAGCGCCAGGAACATGCCGGTGGATTCGATCATTACGACGATCATGACCAGGGTCATGGTCAGAATCGCGACGGCGTCGAAGATCGGCATGCCGAACGAGAACGGCAACACCACATCGAACCAGCCGGCTTTGCCCACCTTTTCGAAGCCCATCTTGCCGAACGCGACTGCAACCGCACTGCCGGCGATGATGCCGAGCAGTACCGCAATATTCGACAGAAAGCCGCGCCCGTACTTGACCAGCAGCAAGATGACGATCAGCACGAACCCGGCAATCGCCATGTTGTCGAGCGCGCCGTAGTTCGGGTTGTCGATCATCGGGATGCGGCCAATAGTGATTTCGGCACCGTTTGCTGCGGCGGCCTTGGCACTGTCGACCATTGCGACCAGCTTGGGTACGTCGGTTCGCTGTGCGAGGAAGGCCGGCCCGCCCATGGCCCAACTCACGCCCACGCGCATCAGGCTGATGCCGATGATGGCGATGATGGTGCCGGTGACGACTGGTGGAAAGAATCGCAGCAAACGCCCCATGACCGGCGCGAGCAGCATCGCGATGATGCCGGCACCGATGATGGCGCCAAAAATCATGCGAGCGCCTTCGGTACCGGGTGTGGCGTTTGCCATGGCCACCATCGGGCCAACGGCCGCGAATGTGACACCCATCATGACCGGCAGTTTGATACCGAACCACCGCGTCATGCCAAACGACTGGATCAGCGACACAATGCCGCAGACAAACAGGTCTGCGGAAATCAGAATGGCTACCTGTTCGGGACTGAGTTTGAGCGCGCGTCCGACGATCAGCGGCACCGCAATGGCCCCGGCGTACATCACCAGCACATGCTGCAATCCCAGCGTGGCCAGGCGGCCGGCGGGCAGTTTTTCGTCCACCGGGTGGACTGTCGTGGTTGTCATCTTATTTGTCTCCAGGGTTTGTTGAAGGGATTCACTGTCTCAATTGCGCGGTGCGCCGGCCTCGAACCAGCGCTTGATCAGCAAGCGCTCGGCGTCGGTTATTTGTGTTGCGTTGTTCATCGGCATCAGCTTGAGCACGGCTACCTGTTGGTAGATCTGCTGGGCATGTGATGCAATCAACTCGGGTGTGTGCAGCGCGATGTTCTTGCTCGGCACCTGCGCGTTGTGGCACAGGGTGCAGCGTTTGTCGACGACGGCCTTGACGTCTACGAAGACAACCGGCTGGGCTGCAGCAAGCCTGGCCGCGGCACTGGTCGGTGCCGGCGCGATCCAGATCGCCAGGCCCACCATCGTGAGCACGCCCACCAGCGCGTGCTCCCAGGGAACCCGCTTGCCTTGCACCAGAGCCTTGTGGCGCGCGACAAAACTGTGGCGGATCAGCGCGCCAGCAATCATCAGCAGCACCAGAATCAACCAGTTGTTCGGGCCCTGGTACAACCAACCGTAGTGGTTGGACAACATGGCAATCAGCACCGGCAAGGTGAAATAGGTGTTGTGCACACTGCGTTGCTTGGCGCGCCAGCCGTAGATGGGGTCGACGGGCTGACCGGCCTTGAGTTGGGCCACGACCTTGCGTTGTCCGGGGATGATCCAGACAAAGACGTTGGCGCTCATGGTGGTTGCCAGCATCGCGCCGACCAGCAGAAATGCGGCCCGCCCGGCAAACAGGTGGCACGCCAGCCAGGATGCGAATGCCACGAACACGGCCAGCGTCACCCCCACGATCAGGTCACCATTTTTCTTTTTGCCAAACGCGCGGCAAATGGTGTCGTAGACGAACCAGCCTGCGACGAGGAAGCCGAGTGAAGCGGCGATGGCTGCTCCGGCCGACCAGTCGAACACACTCTTGTCGACCAGGAAGGTGCCGGCGTTGAACAAGTACAACACCGTGAAAAGACCAAAGCCGGTCAGCCAGGTGGAATAACTCTCCCAATAGAACCAGTGCAGATGGTCCGGCATGGTCTTGGGGGCCACCATGTACTTTTGCGGGTGGTAGAAACCGCCGCCATGCACGGCCCAAAGCTCTCCGTCGACGCCTTTGGCGACCAGGTCGGGTGATTCAGGCTTGGTCAGGCTGTTGTCGAGAAAGACAAAGTAAAACGACGAACCGATCCAGGCAATCGCGGTGATGACATGGGCCAGGCGCAACAGCAGATTGGCCCAGTCGAGAACATACGCTTCCATCGTTGGACCCCTCAATGTGTCGGAGAAAGCAAAACACAGGTTTTGCGTTTCTCCTCACCACAGCGGGCACTGTAAGGAGCGGACATCGCAGTCCACACAGGGGTGGGCGCCGCGGCGACGTTGCATCAACTGTATACAGGTTATATTTAATTGTGTATGCGGGTATTCCCTAGATTGAGATCGAGCCATCCGAATAGTCCAGCAACTACTGGGTTGAATGAGCAATGGGTTGCGACGGCCCGGCGTGGCTCTATGGTTGAGATGCCCGCGATCGATCGCACCTGGTGTTCTTCAATTTTCTAAAAAGTGTATACACTGTGTATCATTGGCAGCCAAGCACGACTGCATATTTGCGAGCGATACCCATGGCAACTTCAAAGTCCCGTTTGAAATTAATCGACACGCAGGCGGCGGAGCCTGCGACTCTGAAGGCGAGCGCGACTGATCGCATCGTCGCCTCGATCACAGGCGCCATCGTCGAACGTCGACTGGTGCCGGGCACCAAGCTTGCCGAGCAGAAGATCGCCGACATCTTCAAGGTGTCGCGCACCATCGTGCGCCAGGCCCTGATCCAGCTGGGCGGAGACCGGCTGGTAACACTGGAAAAAGCGCATGGCGCGCATGTGGCCATGCCCAGCATCGAGGAGGCGCGCCAGGTGTTCGAGATGCGCAACATGCTGGAGTCGGCTATGGTGCGACAACTGTGCGCGCGCATCACGGACGCGCAAGTGGCCCAGCTCAAGGCCCATCTGCTTGAGGAACGGCAGGCGGTCAAGCGCGGTGACGTTGCCACGCGCACCCACTTGCTGGCGGACTTTCATGTCGTGCTTGCGCAACTGCTCGGCAACGACGTGCTGGCGAATTCGCTGCGCGACCTGCTCAATCGTTCGCAGCTGATTTCGCTGATGTACCAGTCATCCCACTCGGCCGACGAGTCGCAACGTGAGCATGAGCTTGTTGTCGATGCGATCGAACGGCGCGACGCAACAGCTGCAGCACGCCTGATGGCCAGTCATATTACCAGCGTCGAGCGCAACCTTCGAACAGACCCGGAAGCGGCTGACCTGTCGCAGATCCTGCGCAATCCCGGTTGACGCCGTGTATTTGACCGCCGACGCATGACCCGGACACCGATACATACTTGATTGAGGACGCAACATGTTGACTTTGAACCAGATCAATACAGCCGACCAGAACGGCTTCACGGAGTTGCTGGACGGCACGTACGAACATTCGCCGTGGATTGCAGAAGCAGCGTGGGCGCGACGTCCGTTCGTGAGCCTGGTCCAGCTCAAGGCCGCGCTGGCGCAGGTGGTTCGGGACGCTGTTCCCGAACAGCAATTGGCCCTCATTCGTGCGCACCCTGAATTGGCCGGCAAGGCGATGGTGAGCCAGTCGCTCACGGCCGAGTCGACACAGGAACAGGGCAAGGCCGGCCTGACCAATTGCACGCCTGAAGAATTTGCGCAGATTCAGCAGCTCAACGCAGACTACAACCAGAAGTTCGGATTTCCGTTCGTGCTGGCGGTGCGTGGACCGCGTGGGCTGGGGCTGCAAAAGGCCGAGATCATGGCCACGTTCGCGCGGCGGTTGGCCAATCACATCGATTTCGAACGAGACGAGTGTTTGCGCAACATCCACCGCATTGCGGAAATCCGCCTGAATGACCGGTTCGGGTTTGATCCTGACCTGGGCAACCAGGTCTGGGATTGGGCCGAGCAGTTGTCGGTGCACAGCGATGCACCTTACGCCGAGCGCGGTGAACTGACCGTCACTTACCTGACCGATGCGCACCGCGCCTGTGCGCAGCAACTGGTGCACTGGATGCGCGCCGATTGTGGTTTCGACGAGGTCGATATCGATGCCGTCGGTAACGTGGTGGGTGTTTACCACGGGTCGGACCGTCAGGCGAAACGACTGTTGACCGGCAGCCACTACGACACGGTGCGTAATGGTGGCAAGTACGACGGACGGCTGGGCATTCTTGCGCCGATGGCCTGTGTGCGCGCACTGCACCGCGCGGGTCGACGTTTGCCGTTTGGTTTCGAAGTGGTCGGTTTTGCCGAGGAAGAAGGCCAGCGTTACAAGGCCACATTTCTGGGCTCGGGCGCGCTCACTGGGCAGTTCGATCCGCGTTGGCTGGACCAGACCGATGCCGACGGCGTCGCGATGCGTGAGGCGATGCAACATGCCGGGCTGTGCCTCGATGACATTGCCAGGCTCAAACGCGACGCGTCGCAGTACCTCGGGTTCGTCGAGGTGCATATCGAACAGGGCCCTGTGCTTAACGCAGCCGACCTGCCGCTGGGTGTCGTGACGTCTATCAATGGCAGTGTGCGTTATATGGGCGAGATCGTCGGCATGGCCAGCCATGCCGGAACAACCCCCATGGATCAGCGCCGGGATGCGGCCACCGCCGCCGCAGAGCTTGCGCTGTTTGTCGAGCGCCGCGGGGCCGCAGTACCCGATCTGGTCGCCACCGTGGGTATGTTCGAGGTTCCCGGTGGATCGGTCAACGTGGTGCCGGGGCGCTGCAAATTCAGCATCGACGTGCGCGCCACGACGAACGCGGTGCGCGATGCCTGCGCCGATGACGTGTGTGCCGAACTCAAGCGCATCTGCGCGCGCCGGGGGCTCGGGTTCCAGCTTGAGGAAATCATGCGGGCGGCGGCAGCGCCATGCGCAGCGTCGTGGATGCATCGCTGGGAGCGTGCGGTCGACGCGCTGGGCGTGCCGCTGTTCCACATGCCCAGCGGCGCCGGCCATGACGCGATGAAACTGCATGAAATCATGCCGCAGGGCATGCTGTTCGTGCGTGGCCTGAACGCCGGCATCAGCCACAACCCACTGGAATCCATCACCAACGACGACGCCGACCTGTGCGTGCGCGCGTTCCAGAATCTGCTTGACCAATTTACCGAGGAACAGCCATGACATCCAACGACATCCAACAACTCGACGCCTGGGTTGACGCCCACTTTGACGAAGAAGTGCGGTTTCTGCAGGCCCTGGTGCAGGTGCCCACCGATACGCCACCGGGAAACAACACCCCGCACGCCATCCGCACGGCAGAACTGCTGCACGGTTTCGGCTTTGACGCTGAACAGCACGAGGTGCCGGCGCAGCAAGTCAGCGCAGCCGGGCTGGAGTCGATCACCAACCTGGTGGTTCGCCGCAAGTACGGCGAAGGCAAGACCATCGGATTGAACGCCCATGGCGACGTCGTGCCACCGGGGGAGGGCTGGACCCACGACCCTTATGGTGGGGACGTGTCGGACGGCAAGCTCTATGGGCGCGCCGCGGCGGTCAGCAAATGCGATTTCGCAAGTTTCACCTTCGCGACCCGTGCCATCGAGGCGCTGGGGCGGCCACTCAAAGGCAGCGTCGAGCTGTATTTCACCTACGACGAGGAGTTCGGCGGCGAACTGGGCCCGGGATGGTTGCTCGACAAGGGCATTGCGAAACCGGATCTGCTGATCGCGGCCGGATTCAGCTACCAGGTGGTGACTGCCCACAACGGTTGCCTGCAGATGGAAGTGACGGTACACGGCAAGATGGGGCATGCAGCGGTGCCCGACACCGCGGTGGACGCATTGCAGGCAGCCAACAGGATTCTGACCGCCTTGTATGAACAGAACACCTTGTTCAAGCAGGTGACGAGCAAAGTCAAGGGCATCACCCACCCCTACCTGAATGTCGGCCTGATCCAGGGTGGAACCAATACCAATGTGGTTCCCGGCACCGTGGTGCTCAAGCTCGACCGCCGCATGATTCCTGAAGAGAACCCGAGCGAAGTGGAAGCCACCTTACGCAGCCTGATCGCCGATGCAGTCGCCGATTCAGCCGGCATCACGATCGACATCAGGCGTTTGCTGATGGCCCACGCACTCGCGCCATTGGCCGGCAACCAGCCGTTGGTCGATGCGTTGTGCAAACATGCCAGCGCGGTGTTCGGCGAGCCGATCGAGGGGACGGGAACCCCCCTGTATACCGACGCCCGAATCTTCAGCGAGCACGGTATCCCAGCCGTGTTATATGGTTGCGGTCCGCGCACTGTGCTGGAGAGCAATGCCAAACGGGCCGACGAGCATATTGTGCTTGAGGACTTGCGGCGTGCGACCAAGGTTGTGGCGCGGTCGTTGGCGGAGCTGTTGGATTGACGTTCGACAGTCAATGCCAGGTTGTGTGGGGCAACTGCGGGCCTGCGCCTGAACATGGCATTGACCAACCGGTCCCGGCCGGCATCTGAAAGAGAGAGCTTTTGCATGAATACTGCAGCGACCCGTCCTTACCCCCGTGACCTGCTCGGCCATGGCCGTCACCCGCCACACGCACAGTGGCCAGGCCGGGCGCGCGTGGCGCTGCAGTTTGTGCTGAACTACGAGGAGGGCGCGGAGAACAGCGTCTTGCATGGTGATGCTGCCAGCGAGCAGATCAATTCGGAGATGTTCAATCCGCCAGCTGTTGCGGCGCGGTACCTGAGCATGGAGAGTGTCTACGAATACGGCTCGCGTGTCGGTGTGTGGCGCATTCTGCGCGAGTTCGAACGGCGCGCGCTGCCACTGACCATTTTCGGCGTCGGCATGGCACTCGAGCGTTGTCCGGAGATTACCGCCGCCTTTTGCGAACTCGGGCACGAGATAGCCTGCCACGGGTGGCGCTGGATCGGCTACCAGAATGTTCCCGAACACATCGAGCGCGCCGACATGGCGCGCGCAATGGCGACGATCAAGACGTTGACCGGCACACCCGCATTGGGCTGGTACACCGGACGTGACAGCCCGAACACGCGTCGCCTGGTGGCCGAGTTTGGCGGCTTCGAATATGACAGCGACTACTACGGTGACGACCTTCCGTTCTGGCTGCAGGTCAGGAAGGGTGATGGGCAGCTCGCGCCGCACCTGGTTGTGCCGTACACGCTCGACACCAACGACATGCGATTCGCCTCGCCGCAAGGTTTTTCGAATGGCGACGACTTTTTTCAGTATTTGCGGGACGCCTTCGACGTGCATTACGCCGAAGGCGACGAGCGGCCGGCCATGATGAACATTGGCATGCATTGCCGGCTGCTGGGCCGACCGGGGCGCATGCGTGGCCTGCAGCGTTTTCTGGACCATGTCGAGAAACACGACCGGGTCTGGGTGACGCGCCGAATCGACATTGCGCGGCACTGGAAACAGGTGCACCCGTTCAGTATCGACAACGCCTTTGTGTGGGAGACCGGAACCTGACGCAGATCAGCCTGGCGCTGCAGGCACGGATCTGCTGAAGGTCGTTCTGGTGAACCGTCAGCGCGTGGCCTGAGCGCCGCACAGCAGACGCAGTTGCCGTGCTGCGCATTGCACTCCATCGAGCACCGGCATCGCGCAACGTGCCTGCAACGCCTCGGCGTATCCGCACAGTACCGCACCTGCGAGCACGATCACCTGCGCGCCTGCCGCTTGCATCTCCTGGCATGCCGCAGCCAATATGTCGCGCATTTCGGGCACGACACCCACAGCGCCGGCCCCGAAAGCCGATGGTGCTTCCGGTGCCGCATAAGCGACCACGCGTGCGCTGACACCGATCTGTGCCACCCGGTCCTTGTACAGCGGCAACAAGGACGCGCCGAGTGTCAGCAAGCCGATACGCTCGGCTTGCAGGCACGCGGTCAGCAACGCAGCCTCGGTCATGCCGACGACCGGCAGGGCTGGACACTGTTCGCGCAACTGCACGGCGGCACCATCGAGTGAGATGGCAAGCACGATGGCATCATGTGTTGCGGCGTGCCGACGCGCCAGGGCCTGGGCGTTGGTGTTGGCTTGGAGCAGCGTGGGTGCATCGCGCACCACCGCCGGATGGCCTTCGGCCGTGACAGCTGTCAGCGTGTCGTGCGGGTCAAGCACGCTACGCGCAGACTGTGCGAGCCGCTCGGTAATATGGGCCGACGTATTGGGATTGATCAGTAACAGGCGCACGGTCGACTCCGGCAGGTCACGACTTGAAGATCGATTCGAGGTCCACGTCTTCGGAGGACGCATCGAGCTTCAAGCTGCCTTCGATGTGTTGCAGATGCGCGAGCATCAGTTTTTCAGCCTGTGGCGCGTCGCGGTGCGCAATGGCGTCGATGATTTCGGAGTGTTCGTCCGCCCGGCAGGTCGTGGCGGTCGGCGCGTCGTACAGGAAGATGATCAGGCAGGTCAACGACGACAGTTCACGCATGCTGCGCATTAGCGCCGAATTGCCGGCCAGGTCTGCCAGTAACATATGAAAGTCGCCGGACAGGCGCACGATGGCACGTTTGTCGCCGCGCCTGCGCGCGTCGACTTCCAGTTCCTGCTGCTGGCGCAATCGGGCGATACGTTCCGGGGTCAGGTTGTCTATCAGGCGGCGCAGCACGGCAGGCTCTATCAAGCGCCGCGCCTCGAATACGTCGTGTGCCTGCTCGATGGTCGGCTTGGCCACGAATGCGCCACGCTGCGGATACAGGTCCACGATCTGTTCATGGGCCATCCGGTTGAGCACCTCGCGCACGCGGGCCCGACTGACGCCAAAGATGTCCGCAAGCCGCTCTTCCACCAGCTTCGTGCCTGGCGGCAGGCGGTGTTCCAGAATCGCTGCGTAGATGCGTTCGTAGATTGTGTCGAGGGTGTTTTCCCGTTCCAGCCGGGCTATCGGGGTTGCCTTGCGCGCGTTTCGGGTCATGGTCGCAGTCGATTTTTCGTCAGCTATGGGATGGACATCGATCGACCTGACCGTCTTGCTGATTGGCAATGCCGGCCGTGGCTGGGATGAACGCATGCCGAGGATTTTATCGAGCGCAAGCTTGGTCATCGGGTCAGGCCCAGTCGAACAGCCGGCCCCAGCCCTGGATGACCTTGGGATCGGCGCCGACGGCACGCAACATGCCCCAGACAGTGGTGCTCACGGTGTCGAGCAGCGGGATGCTCAACCGCGACTCGATCTCCCGCGCCAGGGGGGCGGCCCGGAGGTTGGTGCAGAAGGTGGTGATTGCCTGCGGACCCGACGCGGCAACCTCCACCATCAGTTCTTCCAGACGTTTCGGTTCCACCAGCGCGAAGTCGTGGTTCACCGTGATGCCGAGGTGGCGTTCGGCGACAACTTCGACGCCGATGCTGCGGTAGTTGTCAACAATGCGCTGTTGAACATCCCCTGTATAGGGCGTGACCAGGGCCAGCCGGGAGATATCACGCAGTGCCATCAGTTCGTTGAGTGCAAGCACCGCCGTTGTCGCCTGGATGCCGGTGCGTTGCGCGATGCGTTCGACCAGTCGCTTGTCACTGTCGAAACCAAGCCAGCCAGCGGCTGTGCCGCTCCAGCCAATGACGTCGACCTTGGCGTCTGCGAGCAGGTCGGCCGCGGCCAGGATCTTGCTGTCGTCAAACTGGCCCAGTCCTTGCGTGGACAAAGATATCTCAGTGACTTTGAAGCGAGAGAAATGTGCACTGCAACCCGGAACGAGAGATGCCAAGCTACTGGTCAACGGCTCCAGAGACGTGTTGGATGACGGCGTCAAAACGCCTAGTCGGATCGGGCGGGTCATGGGGGCGGCCTCCTGAGGGGTGGGGTATGGGTAAGCAGAACGACTGTCTTCAAACCCGGCGAAGTCATTATGCCCAATGTGAAACAAAGTGTCGACATAGGTGTAAACACACTGTTCAACAGCATTTGTTTCAACAGCAATGTCAACAAGGGATTCGACTTATTTTGGTGCAATGCACTGAAACCGGGCGAATCGGCTGCCCTCTTTGAAGCAATCGATCTGGTGAAAGCAACTATGAAATCATTACTGTCTGAAATGCAGCAACTGCCGTTCATCTCAGCGCATGGCCCGATGGCGACTGCGGGAGCCTGGGCATGAGTGCGAATGCGTTTGACATGGTGGTCCGAGGGGCTCGGGTTGCCACGGCCAGCGACACTTTTGATGCCGACATCGGTATCAAGGACGGTCGGATCGTGCAACTCGGTGCCGGGCTTGCCGCAGGCGAGCGTGAGATCGATGCGGCCGGCCGTGTCGTGACACCGGGTGGTGTCGATGCCCACTGCCATCTGGATCAGCCGATGGCGCCGCCGATCCGGATGGCGGACGACTTCGAAAGTGGAACCCGCTCAGCGGCTTGCGGCGGAACCACCACCGTGATCCCGTTTGCCGCGCAGGAAAAGGGCCAGTCGTTGCGCGCGGCGGTTGCCGACTACCACCAGCGCGCCGACGGCCGTGCGCATGTTGACTACGCGTTTCACCTGATCGTCAGCGACCCCACGCCTGCGGTATTGAATGACGAACTGCCGTCACTGATCCAGGCGGGCTACACCTCATTCAAGATCTACATGACCTATGACGATCTCAAGCTCGACGATGGTCAGATCCTGGATGTGTTGTCGGTGGCGCGCGAACACGGTGCGATGGCGATGGTGCATGCGGAAAACGCCGACTGCATCGAATGGCTGACCAAGCGGCTCGAGGCCGCAGGCCGCACCGCACCCCGGTTTCACGCGCTGTCCCGGCCAATGCTGGTCGAGCGGGAGGCCACGCATCGGGTCATCGCGTTGTCCGAACTGGTCGATGTGCCGATCCTGATCGTGCATGTCTCAGGCCGCGAAGCCGTCGAGCAAATCCGTTGGGCGCGCGCACATGGGTTGAACGTGTTCGCCGAGACCTGTCCGCAGTACCTGTTCCTGACAGCCGAGGATCTGGGGCTGGACGACAGTTACCAGGGCGCGCGTTGTGTCTGCAGCCCACCGCCACGCGACAAGGCGAACCAGGAGGTGATCTGGAACGGGCTCAACGACGGCCTGTTCACGCTGCTGTCATCCGACCATGCGCCATTCCGCTATGACGCGCCCGAGGGCAAAAAGCCCGGCGGCCAGGAGGTACCGTTCCGCCACATTCCCAACGGGATTCCGGGTCTGGAGACCCGGTTGCCGCTGCTGTATTCGGAAGGTGTGCTGGCCGGCCGCCTGACGCTCAACCGGTTCGTCGAACTGACCGCCACCAACCCGGCCAAGGCCTACGGTCTGCACCCACGCAAGGGCACCATTGCCATTGGCAGTGACGCCGATCTGGTGATCTGGGATGAACGCGACGTAGTGGTGCGCAACCAGGATCTGCACCACAACGTGGATTACACGCCGTATGAAGGTCGCACCCTACGGGCCTGGCCGGGCGTAACGATCGTGTCGGGGGAGGTCGTGTGGGATGGCACATTCCACCCGCGCAAGGGTCGCGGTCGTTTCCTGCCGTGTGGTCAGCCAACCTTGATGCCGCGACGCGAACCCGTGTCCGGAGCCGCAACCGAGAAGCGCGCATGAAACTCCTGTTGATCAACCCCAATACCTCGGCCAGCGTGTCCGAGTTGATCCGCGGTGAAGCCGAGCGCAGTGCCGCACCTGGCACCGAACTGCAGGTGGTGACGGCGCCTTTCGGAGTCGCCTATATCGAAACCCGGTTCGAAGCGTTGATCGCCGCCTATGCGGTGGCTGAATTGGCGGCCGCGCACCATGGTGAATACGACGCCCTGATCGTGGCTGCGTTTGGCGACCCTGGCCTGCAAGGCCTGCGCGAAGTTCTGCCGTGCCCGGTGATCGGGCTGACCGATGCGGCGCTGGCCAGCGCCTGCCTGCTCGGACAGCGTTTCTCCATCGTGGCGATTTCGCAGCGCATCCGCGCCTGGTACGGCGAGACCGTCGCGCTTTGCGGTTTGACCAGTCGACTGGCCAGCATCCGCGGACTCGACGAGCCGTTGGCTGACATCGGCAATGTGCAGGGCAACCAGGGCGAGCGCCTGTTGCAACTGGCGCAGCGCTGTGTGGCCGAAGACGGCGCTGATGTCATTGTGTTGGCCGGTGCGCCGCTCGCCGGCCTGGCGCGCAGCTTGCGCGGCCGTTTGCCGGTGCCCTGCGTGGATGGCGTGTCCAGCGCGGTACGCCACGCCGAAACGCTGGTGGCGCTGCAGCCGGGTACCGCCAGCGTCGGCAGCTTCGCGCCGCCTCCCATCAAACCCAACCAGGGCTTGTCGCCGGCATTGCAACGCCTGCTGGCAGCTGGCCCCGGCGGCCCAAGCGGCAAAGTGCCACCGAATTGATCCCGCGTCCCGTTCCCCACCACCACCAAAAGGAGTAAATCCATGTTTCGTTTAACCAAAGTCCTATCTGTCCTGGCGTTGGCCACCGGCCTTGTCGCCGGCGCACACGCGCAGGAGCGCATCACCTACAAGGTGGTCGGCCAACCAGCGGCTACCGGACTGATCCAGAAAAACAAGGAAAAACCGTTCTTCGAAGATTTCGCCAAACGCACCGGACTGCCGATCGACGCCGACTACAAGTCGATTGACTCGTTGGGCATCAAGGACACCGAGCAGTTGCGCGTGATGAAGGCGGGTCTGTTCGACATCGTGTCGCTGCGGGTGTCGCAGAATTCGCGCGACGAGCCAACCCTGCTGGGTATGGACCTGGTCGGTGCCGCCCCCAACTACGCCGTCGCGCGCAAAGTGTATGAAGCCTATCGCGAGACGCTGGACCTGCGACTGCAGAAGCAGTTCAATGTCAAGTTGCTGGGCATCTGGCCGTTCGGTCCGCAAATCCTGTTCTGCAACAAGCCGCTGACCCAATTGGGCGACCTCAAAGGCTTGAAGGTGCGTGTGTACGACCAGAATCTGGCTCAATTCATCGAATCCGTCGGCGGCACGCCGGTGCCCCTGTCGTTTACCGAAGTACACCAGTCCTTGTCACTGGGCGTGGTGGACTGCGCGATCACCGGTCCGAGCTCGGCTAACTCTTCAAACTGGCCAGAAGTCACGACACATCAGTACGCGCTGGGTTTCCAGATGGCGCTCAACGGCTACGCGATGACGATGAAGGCGTGGAACAAGCTCAAGCCGGATCAGAAAGTAAAGATGCAGGCTGCGTTCAACACGCTGACCGATGACATTTGGGCCTATTCCGAGGAACTGACGCAGGACGCCATCAACTGCAATGCTGGCATGGACCCTTGCAAGACCGGCAAGAAGTTCAAACTTATCAATGTGCCAGTGACACCTGCAGACATCGAAACGGTACGCAAAGCGGTTGCGAAGATTTCGTTCCCGACCTGGGCGGAGATCTGCGACAGGTCCAATCCCGGCTGCTCGGCGCAGTGGAAGAAGACTGTCGGCAAGGCGATCGGCATCAACTAAGGGGCCGCGGCGAGGGGTGCTGCACACGGGCAGATCGCCCCTCGCCGTATTGAACCAAAGGATTCATCATGAAAGACTCTATCGAACGCTGGCTGGGCACGTTGTTCGGGTTGATTTTTCTCGGACTGTCTGTGGTCGTGACTGTCGAGACGATCGTGCGCAAGGTATTCAACTTTTCGCTGCAAGGGGCCGACGAGCTGGGCGGGTACTCGCTGGCCATCGGTAGCACGATCGCCTTCAGCCTGGCGTTGATGGGTCGTACGCACATCCGTGTCGACGTCTTCCACGATCACTTGCCGGGCGTACTGAAAGCGGTGCTGGACTGGTTGTCGGCGGTCTCCCTGGCCGCATTCGCCGTGCTGATGGCCTGGCTTGCCTGGTACGTGGTTCAGGACACCATCTCTTATATGAGTGTCTCCCCGACGCCTTGGGCCACACCGCTGAAGTACCCGCAAACGGCCTGGTTGATCGGGTTGATGATATTTGCCGCCGTGGCCGTCTTGACGGCCGCGCGCGCCACCTGGCTGCTGGTACGCGGCAAAACGGCACAGCTGGATCGTGAATTTGGTCCGCGCTCGACCAAGCAGGAAGTTGACGACGAACTCGCAGACCTGAAAGTTCGCAGTGTCGGCACGGCTGCGCACGCTGCTTCCACCAATACCGAAAGCCGCACATGAATGTCACCTACATCCTGATAGCGTTTGCCAGCATGCTCGGCATGATGCTGCTGGGCTTGCCGATTGCCGTCTCCATGGCCGCCATCGGCATCCTGGGCGGTCTGCTGGCCTACGGCATGCCCTTCATCAATTCGATTGCGCCGGTCGTCTGGGGCGTGCACAACGACAATCTGCTGACGGCGATTCCGCTGTTCGTGTTGATGGGCGAACTGCTGTTGCGCTCCGGCATTGCGGATCGTATGTTCGGCGCGCTGGCGGCGTGGCTGGGTCGGTTGCCAGGGGGGTTGCTGCACACCGGGGTCGGCTGTAGCGCATTGTTCGCCGCCACCTCCGGGTCTTCCGTGGCGACCGCTGCGACCATCGGTACCGTCGCCCTGCCGTCGCTGCACAAGCGCGGTTATCCGATGCATCTGTCACTGGGCTCCATTGCCGCTGGTGGCACGCTGGGCATTCTGATCCCGCCGTCGGTGAACATGATCATCTACGGTTCGCTGACCGACACATCGATTGGCAAGTTGTTCATCGCCGGCATTATTCCCGGCCTGCTGCTGACCGCATGTTTCATGTTGTTTATCGCGGCCTATTCGCTGATCACCGGGACGGCCATGCGCGAGGACAAGGTGCCGCTCGGCACGCGGATGCGGCTACTGAAGGACCTGGTGCCGCCGGCAGTGGTGTTTTTTATCGTGATGGGCAGTTTGTATACCGGCTTGGCGACCACCACTGAATCTGCCGCTTTGGGTGTGATGACCTCCTTGTTTTTCGCCTGGCGCGGTCGTAAGCTGAACTGGAAGTTGTTGCAGACCTGTTTTGTGCATACCGCCAAGACCAGCGGCATGATCTTGCTGATCATCACGGCCGCGTTCATCCTGAATCTGGCGATCAGCCTGACCGGTGTGGCCGAGGCCATGACCGAATGGGTGACGTCGTTCGGGTTGAGTACCACGCAGATGTTGTTGGCGCTGATGGTGTTCTATTTCGTGCTGGGCATGTTCATGGACGTGTTGTCGATGATGGTGGCCACGATTCCGATCACGTTCCCGATCGTCACGCATATGGGTGTCGATCCGGTCTGGTTCGGCATCTACATCGTGCTGATGTGCGAGCTGGGCATGATCACGCCACCGGTGGGCATGAACCTGTTCGTCGTGCACGGTATCCGGCCGGACAACGGTGGCGTTCGCGATGCCATGTGGGGCGCTGTGCCGTACGTGCTGATCATGCTCGCCTTCACGTTGTTGATGATCGTATGGCCCGGACTTGCAACCTGGTTACCTGGAAAGATGTAATGAATGATTCCGTGAAAACTCCAGTTTGGCAATTGTCGGCATGCGAACTGCAACGCCGATACCGCGATGGCAGTCTGACCCCGCTGGCTGCGGCGCAGGCAGTTCTTGAGCGGTTGGATGCCGTCAACCCGCGCCTGAACGCTGTCATTTGCAGGCGGGATGCCGAGGTGCTGGTCGAAGCGCAGACCGCGACGCAGCGCTACGCCGATGCACAGCCACTCTCTGCGCTGGACGGCATTCCGATCACCGTCAAGGACAGCCTGTTGACCGCAGACATGCCTACAACCTGGGGCTCGCCGGCCTTGCGCGACTACCGCACCGGTCAAGACGAGTTCGCGGTGGGCCGCGCGCGTGCGGCGGGTGCGCTGATTATTGGCAAGACCAACGTTCCCGAGTTTGCGCTGGAAGGTTACACCGCCAACCCGGTGTTCGGCGTGACCGGCAATCCCTGGGCACCGGAGCTGACGCCGGGTGGCTCAAGCGGGGGCGCCGTTGCCGCCGTTGCGGCGGGTATCGCGCCGCTGGCCATCGGTCAGGACGGCGGTGGGTCGATCCGTCGCCCAGCCTGCCATGCCGGCGTCGTGGGGCTCAAACCTTCGCTTAGCGCATGGCCGCGCGAGCATGTGTTGCCCAGTCTGTTGCTGGACTTCGAAGTGATCGGGCCGCTGGCCCGAACCGTGGCCGATGCGCGACTGCTGTTCGATGTTTTGCGCGGTCCGGATGCGGTGGACCGTTCGTCGCTTGCCGCCGCGCAAGCAGCCAGAGTGTCGCCGGCGTCCGGCCCCTTGCGCGTGCTCTACGTCGAGCGCATGGGGACAGCACCGCTTGATCCACAAATTGCGCATAGTGTGGGCCAGGCAGTCGAGCAGCTTGCCGGTCTTGGTCACCAGGTCAGCACCGGCGCATTGCCGCTGGATCTGGAATTCTTCGCCGAGGCATGGCCGCAGATTGGCCAGATCGGTCTGGCCAGCATGTTCGATCAGCACCCTGACTGGGAACCGCAGGCATCGCCGAAGTACCGGGAAATGGCTGCGGCCGGGCGCAAATTGCCCGGCGCCCGCCTGTGGCAGATCGTCGAGCGCGTCAAGCAGTTGCGGCGCGAATGCGCGGCGTTGTTCCAGCGTGTCGACGTGATTGTGATGCCCTCGGTTGCCGCATTGCCCTGGCCGGCCGAAGCCGCGTATCCGACACACATCGATGGTCAGGAAGTGGGGCCGCGTGGCCATGCAATCTACACCGGCTGGGTCAACGCGGCCGGACTGCCATCACTGGCGTTGCCCACCGCACCGGCGCGTGAGGGTTTGCCGATCGGCCTGCAGCTGATCGGTGCGTACGGCAGTGACGATGCGTTGTTGGATGTGGGTACGGCCTTTGAGGCCACCGCGCCCTGGGCCCATCGCTGGCCCCACCTTTGACCCATGAAAGACATGCTGATGATGGATGAAACGGCACGCAGTCTGATCGAGGCGCGGCGATCTTTTGAACCCAAACCGGCGTTGGCCGTTTGCCCCCATGATGCCAGTGCTGCGTATGCGGCGCAGGCTGCAGTGGCGCAATCCTTTGGGTGGTTCCGCAACGGGCCGCCCCGCCATTGGAAGTCGGGTGGTGGGTCGCGTGCGGCTTTGATGACCCATGCCGCGCTACCGCCAGACGGCGTGTGGTTGAGCCCGGCCGACGGGTCGGCCTGGCCGTTCCGGCTGCGCGGCATTGAAGCGGAAATCGCGCTGCGCCTGGGTCAGGATGTCGCGCCCGAGCGCGCGCGCACGCTCGATCTGGCGCAGGCCAGCGGGCTTGTCGACGCCATGTGTGTGTCGATCGAGGTGGTCGATTCGCGCTGGCAGGAGGGACTGGACGCGCCGGACCTGGCCAAACTTGCCGACCTGCAATCGCACGGTGCATTGGTGCTGGGTGACTGGCAGCCGTTTGCGCCACGCGACTGGAGCGCGCAAACATGCCGTGTGCAGATTGGCGCACAACCGATGATCGAACACCGCGGCACACATGCCATGGGCGACCCTGCGTATGTCTTGCTAGCCTGGTTGCGCCACTTGACCCGCAATGGCGAGGTCGTGGCGGCAGGCACGATCGTCACGACCGGAACCTGGGTTGGCATTATGGATGCTGAGGCTAGCGACCTGGTGCGCGCCGAATTTCCGGGCATTGGTGCGGCATCGGTGCAACTCTAGACCCTTGATTCCTTGATTCCTTGATTCCGCGCACACCATGCGCGGACATTCTCCGAACTATTTTCCTGTTCCCATTTGATTGATACGGAGACATCCATGATTGCATTGAACAAACACGCCAGCGGCCGCCACTTTCTGCAGATTCCCGGACCCAGTCCGGTGCCCGATCGGATCCTGCGGGCGATCAGTCTGCCGACCATCGACCACCGGGGTCCGGAGTTCGGCGCACTCGGTCTGAAGGTCATTACCGGGTTACAGCAGGTGTTCCAGACCCGCCATCCGGTGGTCATTTATCCCGCATCGGGCACCGGCGCGTGGGAAGCCGCGCTGGTCAATATTGCCAGTCCGGGCGACGCGGTGTTGATGTTCGAAACCGGGCACTTTGCGTCGTTGTGGCACAAGATGGCGCTCAGGCTCGGGCTGGAGCCAGAATTTCTGGCGCTCCCCGGTACCGACGCGGCAACCGGTCTGCCCCGCAGCTGGCGCCACGGCGCCAATGCCGGGATGATCGAGCAGCGGCTGCGCGAGGACAAGGCGCAGCGTATCAAGGCCGTGTGTGTGGTGCACAACGAAACCTCCACCGGCGTTACTTCCGACATTGCGGCCGTGCGGCGCGCCATCGATGCCGCCGGACATCCGGCACTGTTGCTGGTTGACACGATCTCCGGGCTGGCCAGTGCAGACTACCGGCACGATGAATGGGGCGTGGACGTGACGATCAGCGGCTCTCAGAAGGGGCTGATGTTGCCGCCCGGGATCAGCTTCAATGCCGTCTCGCCCAAGGCACTCGCGGCAGCCCGGTCGGCCACGCTGACCAAGGCATTCTGGGCCTGGGACGACATCATCGAAATGAACCGAACCGGGTATTGGCCTTACACACCCAATACCAACCTGCTCTATGGTCTGAGTGAAGCCCTGGACATGTTGCTGGAGCAGGGCCTGCCAGCGGTATTTGCACGGCATCAGCGCTGGGCCAAGGGGGTTCGCGCCGCTGTAAAGGCCTGGGGGCTCGAGATTCAATGTGCCGACGACAAGCTTTATTCCCCGGTGCTGACGGGTATCGTCACACCGCAGGGGGTCGATGCCGACGCCTTGCGCAAGACCATCCACGATCGGTTTGACCTTTCACTCGGGGCCGGTCTGGGCAAGGTCAAGGGACGCATGTTCCGTATCGGCCACCTGGGGGACTGCAACGACGTGACCCTGATGGCGGCACTGGCGGGCGTGGAGATGGGATTCGGCATTGCGGGCGTGCCGCTGGCTGGTAGCGGGGTGCAGGCTGCGATGGTGCATTTCGCGGCGGCGGCGGCGGATTGACAGGGGGAACTTTGCGAAGCGGCGTGAATGGAACGGGCAGGTCACGGCCCCCTGTTTTCGATTAGGCTGGAGCAAAATGGCGCGTAAAAATGGCCCCACTTGGCAAAACCAAATGGGGCCACGACTTTTGTCGGGAGCGCCCATCAGGGCACCCACCGCAGCAACTTATTTCAGCGCCGCAATCTCGGCCTTGAGTTGCGCCAGAATTTCGCCTGTCCGGCCGCCCGCCATCTCGACCAGTTTTCCGGCCAGTGGTTTGACGCGCTGGCGAAATACATCGCTCTCGGCTGCGGTGAGTTTGATGATTTTCAAGTCGGGGTTGTCCTTCAGCATTTTGGCCACTGAAGCGGCGTTCTTCTCGGCCTCTTTGGTGATGATGAACGTCTGCAGCGTGTCGCGAATGTCGTCCAGCATGGACTTGTTCTTGGCTGACAAGCCTTTCCAGAAGTCCGCATTGGCAACCACGGTGGTGGTGTATTCGACGTCGCCTGGGTAGACCAGGTAATTAGTCACTTCATGAAACTTCGCGCTTTCAATGAAGAAGGCTGGATTCGTTTGCGCCTGGATGACATTCATCTGCAAGCCGCTGTAAATCTCACCCCAGGGCAGGGCGACGGGGTTGGCGCCATAAAGCTTGAACTGCTCAATCAGGATCGGCGAGGTCATGACGCGGAACTTCACGTCACCCAGATCTGCTGGCGTACGCACTGGCTTCTTGGTGGTCCACACCATCTCACCTTCCGGGTAGATCGTGAACAACTTCAGCCCCTTGCTGGTGAAGTCCTTGGCCAGGGATCCGTACAGGGCCTTGCTGTTCGACAAGATATCTGCTTTTGCCGCATCTTCAGTCGGCAGCAGAAAGGGCAGGCTGAGAATCTGGACTTCCGGCACAAAGGTACCGAGGTGACCGGGTGACGCATTTGAAAACTGGATTGCACCGGAGGCGGTTAGTTCGGTGATGTCGTTTTCGTTGCCGAGTTGGCCGTAGGTATAGATTGTCACATCGACCTTACCCTGTGTGCGTTCCTCGACAAGCCGTTTGAACTCCTGCGCGTATAGGGTCTGCACATCACCAGGGGATTCCTCCACCGCAAATTTCCACTCTTCGGCAGTAGCAGTCGACATTGCTGCGACGCCGAGGACGGCACCCCATGCGAAATGCTTCAGGTATCTTTGTGTGGTCATGGTCATGGTCTTTGTCTCCTTCAATTCATGAATGGGTAACCAGTCACTTGCAGCTGGACCGCGCAGTGACTCTGACTGGATACTACGGTTCACGATCGGCAGCGCGAATGCACTAGCGCAATTCGATAAAACGGAACCACATCAATTCAAGGTACGTGTTCGGATTCGATCAGTGGCAGCGCGATTTCGCTGCAGGACACTTGTTTTGCGCCAGTGATGCCGCTCAACGTCCGGAACCGCGGCAACCATCGATTGATTGCACTAGCACAATGATTGTGATTTCCAACGCGGGCTAGACTGCCATCGCGTCATGCCAAAAATATATAGGATGCATGACAGCTGGCGACCCAAGCAGCCTAACCGTTGACGGAGACACATCCATGAAACCTGCACCAGAAAATGGTGGCATTGTGCAGCGCGTTTTATGCAAGATCGACCGTGGCCTTGCCATGCTCGAAAAGCAACTTCTGGCCTGGGCCATCATATTGATGGCGGTGAATACCCTGGGCAATGTGCTGGCGCGTGTGGGGTTCAACAGCAGCCTGTTCTTTTCAGAGGAGCTGAACCAGTTCCTGATCGTGCTGGTCACATTCGTCGGTACCAGTGCCGCGGCGCGTCAGGGGCGGCATATCAGGATGTCCGCACTGACAGATCTGCTTCCTGTCAAACAGCGGCGGCTGATGTTCACGTTCATCCAGGCCACTACAGCGATTGTCATCGGGGCGCTCGCCTGGTACGCGGTCAGCTACATATTCCGCGTTCAGCACTCCGGGCGTGTGACCCCGGCCTTGCAGATTCCCGTCTGGATCACGCTGCTGTGGTTGCCGCTGGGACTGGCCATTGCCGCACTGCAGTTCCTGCTTGCATCGATCGCCAATTTGCGCAGCACCACCGGAGTCTTTCTTGCGCCAAACGTGCTGGACACCGACAAAGTGGACATGCCCACGATCTGAGAAACAAGCACCATGGCTCTCACCATCTTTCTCGTGATGCTCTGCCTTCTCTTATTGGGGTTTCCGATGATGATCCCGATGCTGGTTGCAACGATGGTCGGCTTCATCGTCTATTTTCCGATGCTCAAGGCAGACATCATCGTGCAGCAGATGATCAGTGGCATCAGTCCGGTTGCGCTGATCACGGTGCCGATGTTCATACTTGCAGCAGATATCGTGACGCGTGGGCACACGGCAAACCGCCTGCTTGACCTGGCAATGACCTTTTTTGGTCATTTGCGCGGTGGCCTCGCGGTGACGGCTGCTGTCGCCTGCACTTTGTTCGGTGCTATCTCCGGCTCCACGCAGGCCACCGTGGTCGCCATTGGTGGCCCCATTCGCCCGCGCATGCTCAAGGCGGGTTATGACGACAGTTTCACGACTGCCCTGATCATCAATGCCGCAGATATTGCATTCCTGATCCCGCCGAGCATCGGCATGATCGTTTTTGGTATCGTTGGCAAGGTGTCGATTGCCAAGCTGTTCTTGGCTGGTATCGGTCCAGGGGTGACGATTTTGCTGATGTTCAGCGCATATTCAGTCTGGTACGCCTGGCGCAAGAAGATTCCGATATTGCCGCGTTCGGGCTGGGGCGATCGTTTTCGCGCGGTGCGTAAGGCGATCCTGGCAGCGATGTTTCCGGTGCTGATCGTCGGAGGTCTGTACGGTGGCTACTTCAGCCCCACCGAGGTGGCGGCGGTGGCGGTGCTGTACGCGTTCATTCTTGAAGTCTTCATTTACCGCGCGGTCAAGCTCTCCGACATTCCCAGCATTGCGTATTCGACCGGGTTGATCACGGGCATTGTGTTTGTACTTGTCGGCACTGGTGCAGCTTTTTCCTGGATCATTTCGTTTGCGCAGGTGCCGCAGCAACTGATAGCGACCCTGGGCCTTGCCAGCGCCGGTCCGTACACCATCCTGCTGGCCATATCGGTCGCATTTTTTGTCGGCTGCATGTTCGTCGATCCGATTGTGGTGACACTGATCCTGACGCCGATATTCATGCCGCTGGTGCGGTCAGCCGGTATCGATCCAGTGCTGGTTGGAACCATCGTCACACTGCAAATGGCGATTGGCTCGTGCACCCCGCCGTTTGGCTGCGACATCTTTACTGCTTGTGCCATTTTTCGAAAGCCCTACATGGATGTCATCCGCGGCACACCGCCGTTCATCCTGATGTTGATGTTGGTATCGGTGCTGCTGGTCCTGGTTCCAGATATTGCGCTGCTGCTTCCACGACTCGCCTACCAATGATCAGGAAGACAGACATGCGCATTGATACTCTTGTATGGTCCGACAATGCACACACGGCCATACAACGCGTGCAGATCGGCCTGATCGCGCTCGCCACTGATCTCAACAGTGAGGCGGATCTGCGCCGCATGTTGCCTGCCGATGTTGCGCTGTACTGCAACCGGGTGCGCCACGCCAATCCGATGAGTCTTGCAGCTTTGCGTCTGGTTGCCGCAGACCTGCCGCGGGCCGCACGTGACCTGTTGCCCGGCCTCGACTTGGACGTGTTGATTTACGGCTGCACCGCAGGGACAATTGCGATGGGTGAAGCCGAAACCCTGGCATTGCTTGGAGGTTCGCGCGCCTCAGGCCATCAAACGACGCCGGTGACGGCCAGTCTGGCTGCATTGGCTCACCTGGGGGCGCGGCGCGTGTCGATCCTTACGCCCTATAGCGCGCCGGTCAATCAGGCCTTGGGTGAATATTATGGGCGCCGCGGTCTTGATGTCATCAATGTGTCCGGGCTGGATATGGATGATGATTACGCCATGACGGCGTTGAGCCCCGACTGCATTGTTGCCGCCGGTTTGACGGCGATGGCGTCGCAGGCCGATGCGCTGTTCATATCCTGTACCGCCCTGCGCTCCAGCCTGGCGGTGGAGCGGCTCGAAGCTGCGCTTGAGCGTCCTGTCGTCACCAGCAATCAAGCCATCGTCTGGCATGCGTTGCATCTGGTTGACCATCGGGAACGGTCTGGTCCTGGGCGCCTTTCCCACATGCCATTGGAGCGAACAGAACCTTGAAGCAAGACATCCAATTAATCGATTTATACCGCGCCCGTCAGCGCCTGCGTGGCCATGTTCTGCGCACGCCGCTGCAGCATTCTGCGAGTCTATCCGTTCTGAGCGGTGGCTCCGTGCACCTGAAACTGGAATGCCGACAGATCACGGGAAGTTTCAAGCTGCGTGGGGCGACCAATGCACTGCTCAGCCTCGACGATGCGGCGCGCGCCCGCGGCGTCGTTACCGTGTCAACCGGCAATCACGGTCGGGCCCTGGCCTATGCCGCACACCGGCTCGGCGTACGTGCCGTCATCTGTATGTCGCAGTTGGTGCCTGCCAACAAGGTCGATGCCATTCGGGCGTTGGGCGCCGAGGTTCACATCGGTGGCGCAAGTCAGGACGAGGCCGAATACGCCGTCGCGCGTTTGGTACACGAGGAAGGGCTGGCGTTGGTGCCGCCATTTGATCATCCGGATGTCATTGCGGGGCAGGGCACCGTGGGCATCGAGCTACTCGAAGACCTGCCGAACGTTGATACGGTACTTGTGCCGCTGTCTGGCGGCGGCCTGTTGGCTGGCACCGCGCTGGCGCTCAAAAGTGCGTCTACGGCCATTCGTGTGATCGGCGTGACGATGGCGCGCGGCTGCGCGATGCATGCGAGTCTGCGTGCGGGCAAGCCGGTACAGGTGGAGGAGTTGGAGACCTTGGCTGATGCGCTCGGCGGCGGCATCGGGCTGGGTAATCGTTATACCTACGGCATGACGCAGGCCCTTGTTGATGACACGGTGCTCATCACCGAGCAGGAGATTGCGACGGCAATCTGCCATGCCTATCGGCAAGAGCAGGTTGTGGTGGAAGGCGCCGGTGCTGTCGGTATCGCCGCGCTGCTCTGCGGGCGGGTCAACCCGACGGGCATCACTGCGGTCTTGGTGAGCGGTGCCAACATCGACATGGACCTGCACCGGCGTCTCATCGGTGGGGGCGCCGTCGGTACTCCATAATCTTGCATGTCCATTGAGAGATGAGAGGCCACCCGGATGATGGATCGTTGGTGCGAGGCACTTGCCGCTGTTCGAAGGGGCGAATCAAAATACAAGGTACTCGTCAGGGCGATCGCCGCTGACATCGAGTACGGCAACCTGAAGGAGGGTACCCGCCTTCCGGCGCAACGCGCGCTCAGTGAAAAGTTGGGCATCAGTGGTCAGACTGTCACCAACGCTTACAAGGAACTCGAGCAGCATGGTGTGATCCGCTGCGAAGTGGGGCGTGGAAGTTTTGTCGCCAAACGGGTGACCGAGAAGGTCGCAAGCTACATGCTCGATCACGCTGAGCGCTCGTTGATGGACTTTTCGATCGCTGCCATTGTCCATACCGACGAGCACAATCGCGTTTGGCGCGAAGCCTGTTCGGCACTTGCGCTGCAGCCAAGCCATCCCTGGATGCGTTTGTGTCGCCCGATCGCAGGTTTTGATTACCATCGCGACGCTGGCGTGCAATGGCTGGACTCACTGGGTCTTTCGACGTCGATGGACAGGCTGCTGATTACGAACGGCGCTTCGCATGCGCTGTTTCTGACGCTTGCCTCGTTGGTCAGCCCGGCAGATGTAGTTCTGTGCGAAAACATAACGGACCACGGTGTGATCGGTTGCGCCCAGGTGCTCGGCTTCACCCTCAAGGGGCTCGATACAGACGAACACGGTATCCAGCCGGACCATTTTGAAGATATGTGTGCCAATGAGCGCATTACGGCGCTGGTTTGCACGCCCAACCTCAACAATCCCACCGGTGCGCTGATGCCTGATTCACGGCGTCGAGCGATTGCGCGCATAGCGGAGCGCTACCGCGTCTATGTCATTGAGGACGATGTATTCGGTCCGTTGCTGGCGCAGCGCCCCGCTCCGATATGCAGTCACTTACCTGAACTGGGGTTTTACTTCACCAGTTTTACCAAGTCGGTCATGACCGGCTTGCGCATCGGCTACCTGAGTATGCCCAAGCGTCTTGCCTTGCGTGTAGAGAGTATCCTGCGTGTCACGAGTTGGATGGCGACGCCGCTGTTGGCGGAGATTGCCACACGCTGGATTGGGGACGGAACGGCCCATCAGTTGATCGATATTCAGCGCGAACGGCTAGCCCAGCGTCACAGCATCGTGCGGGAACAGTTGGGTGAATTTGTGCGGGGACAACAGCATGCGGGACTCTCCGTCTGGCTGGGTATTCCGGTGCACTGGCAGCTCGACAGTCTGGTGCAGGAGTTACGGAATCAGCAAATTGCGGTCACGGCCCCCAACCCGTTCTTGGTTGGTGGCACGCCTCGCCCCAACGCGATCCGCATGTGCCTGGGTGCGGAGGGCGGAGACATCCGTATCAATGCCGCGTTGTCGACGGTCGCCGATGTGTTTCGCCAATATCCACGCGTGAACGACTACCCGTAATGCACTAGGACAAGGTAAACCGAGAATTGTCGCCCTAGACTCAACCACAGCCTGCGCTCGGGCGTATAAATTCAGTGCGCGTGCGCTCCTGCTGGAAGAGTTCAAGATGCCAAAAGTTACCCTGCTGAGTGAGTCCGATCTACGCGCATGCGTGATGTTCGATGCGAGTGCGATTGATTGCATTGAGCAGGCATTTCGCATTTTGGCGGTTGAAGATGTAATCATGCCGCCGATCCTGCGGTTGGATATTCACGCGCATAACGGTGAGGTTGATGTCAAGACGGCCTATCTGCCCGGCCTTGACAATTTTGCGATCAAAATCAGCCCCGGTTTTTTTGATAATCCCAAGCTCGGTTTGCCCAGTCTCAATGGATTGGTCGCGTTGCACTCGGCGCATACCGGCGTTCTGGAGGCAGTGCTGCTCGACAATGGTTACCTGACCAGCATTCGTACCGCCGCGGCCGGGGCCGTCGCTGCGCGCTGGCTGGCACGGCCGGATGCACGGCGTGCCGCAATTCTGGGCGCGGGTGCGCAGGCCCGCTTGCAGTTACAGGCATTGGCGCTGGTGCGGCCCATCGATTCGGTGATGGTGTGGGCGCCTAACCTGTCGCAGGCGCGGCGCTTCGCGCTCGAGATGGGGCCACAACTGAAGCTGTCCATTACGCCCTGTGCCGATATCGACACCGCAATGGCAGACGCCGATATTGCGGTGACTGCAACCCCCAGTCGCAAGCCGCTGATCGAGGCGCGTCATTTGCATCCGGGTTTGCACATCACCGCGATTGGATCGGATGCCGAGCATAAAAATGAGATCGCACCAATGGTGGTTGTTGCTGCTCGCCCTTATGTGTGCGATCGTTTAAGTCAGGTGCGATTGCTCGGAGAGCTGCACCATGCGATCAGCGCCGGTTTGATCGATGGCGAAGCGATCATGACCGAACTCGGGCAAGTGATCGCCGGTCAGCGCTCCGGCCGGATCGACGCGAGCAATGTGACCCTCTGCGACCTCACAGGTACCGGTGCACAGGATACAGCGATTGCCGCATTCGCCTATGCGCGGGCTGTGCAAGCTGGCCACGGAATGTCTTTTGACGCTTAGGCCGAGCCGCGCGCGGCAATGGGTGCGCTGGAGATCCATAGCAGTTGGAACACTGCCGCCCATCAAACCCGGACAGGTAAGCCGCTATGACAAAAAATATCAAGTTGCCTTTTGAAAAAATTGAATACGCGCAGCGTCTGGTCAAGACACGCAAGGCCATGGCCGCCAGCGGTATTGACCTGCTCATCGTCTCTGATCCGACCAATATGGCCTGGTTGACCGGGTATGACGGCTGGTCGTTTTACGTGCATCAGTGCGTGCTGGTTGCCCTGGAGGGCGAGCCGGTCTGGTTTGGTCGTGGCATGGATGGCAATGGCGCAGATCGAACGGCCTACATGGCGCCCGAAAATATTGTGCGCTACCCGGATCACTATGTGCAGTCGGGAGAGCGTCATCCAATGGACTACTTGGCGCTGGAGGTGATTGCCGCACGCGGCTGGCAGAGCCAGCGTATCGGCCTTGAACTGGACAACTATTACTTCAGCGCCGCGGCCTACCTTGCACTGAAAAAGAACCTGCCGCAGGCCCATTGGGTTGATGCAACGGCGTTGGTGAACTGGCAGCGGGCCATCAAGTCGACGCAGGAGATCACCTATATGCGTATAGCGGCAAAGATTGTTGAACGCATGCACAACATGATCGTCGAGACCATTGAGCCAGGCATGCGCAAGAACGACTTGGTAGCCAAGATCTACGCCACCGGTATCGGTGGCATCGACAGCCATGGCGGCGATTACCCGGCTATTGTGCCGCTACTGCCAACGGGGGCGGATGCCGCAGCCCCACACCTGACCTGGGACGACACGCCTTTTGCGCGCGATGCTGGCACCTTCTTCGAAATTGCCGGCTGTTACCGGCGCTACCATTGCCCGCAGTCGCGAACGGTCTATCTGGGGCGGCCTCCGAAACATTTCGTCGAAGCAGAGAAGGCTGTCGTCGAGGGCATCGCTGCCGGCCTGGATGCGGCCAGGCCCGGCAACACCTGCGAGGATATTGCTAATGCGTTCTTTGCCGTGTTGCATCGCAATGGGATCGAAAAGAGCAGTCGCTGCGGTTACCCGATTGGTGCCAGTTATCCGCCTGATTGGGGCGAGCGCACGATGAGCCTGCGCCCCGGTGATCGCACCGTGCTGGAGCCAGGTATGACTTTTCATTTCATGCCCGGAATCTGGCAGGACGACTGGGGTATCGAGATTACCGAAAGCATCCTCATCACCGCTACCGGAGCCGACCCGTTTTGCCAGACGCCGCGCCAATTGTTCGTCAAGGAGTAAGGGAAATGATCAGTTCTCCGATTGTGGCGACGATTGATTATTCGTTTGAGGGACTGCAGCACGGCTTCTTGAAGTTGCCCTACTCGCGCGACGATTCCGCATGGGGGGCTTTGATGATTCCGATCACGGTCGTGAAGCGCGGTAGCGGCCCGACAGTGTTACTGACCGCTGGCAATCATGGTGACGAGTACGAGGGTCCGGTGGCGCTGATCAAACTGGCCGGTTCGATCACGACCAGGGAGGTCAGCGGGCGCGTGATCATTCTTCCCTACATGAACTACCCGGCTTTTCGCGCGGGCAGGCGCACCTCGCCGATTGATCAGGGCAACCTGAATCGGACCTTTCCAGGCAAGCCTGACGGCACCATTACACAGAAAATCGCCGACTACATCCAACGGCATTTGTTGCCGTTGGCAGATTTTGTGCTCGATATCCACTCAGGCGGCAGAACACTCGACTTCCTGCCGTTCGCGGCAGTCCATGTTCTTGATGACAAGACACAGCAGGCACGTTGCCTGGCGGCCATGCAGGCGTTCGGAGCGCCGTATTCGATGACCATGCTGGAGCTCGACAGTGTCGGTATGTTCGATACTGCGGTCGAGTCAATGGGCAAGGTCTTTGTGACCACGGAACTTGGCGGTGGTGGCAGTGCCACCGCAAACACGATCGGGATCGCAGAGCGTGGCGTGCGTGGCTTGCTGGTGCACGCCGGCGTGCTGGAGGGCGAGCCGCAACGCGTAGACAGCATCTTGCTCGACATGCCAGATGGCAATTGTTTTACGACCTGCCTGAGCGATGGCCTGCTAGAGATGTGCAAGGATCTAGGTGATACGGTGGTTGCTGGCGAATTGCTCGCGCAGGTGCACGATGCGACCCAAACCGGAATGCCGGCCATTGCGTATTGCGCCAACCGCAGTGGCGTTCTGGCCGCCCGGCATTTTCCTGGTTTGATCGGCTGCGGTGACACCCTGGCGGTGGTTGCCGATATCCTGCACCCACCGTCTTGAGCCGCGGGCGCGACAAGGCTATTTCAACGCTGCGGCGCACGCGTCTCACCTTCTCGGAACGTCATTACGTTCAAATTCACTTCAACTTCAACAAGGACTACCCACCATGAATGAAAACCGTCACACAGGCACCCAGTCCATCTGGGCCGGAGAAGAAGAATTGTTCTCCGAAGGCGCGATCAGTCTGCCGATCTTCAATTCGGTTACTTTTGGCTACGATGACATGAGCGAGTGGTTCGATGTCGCACTTGGCAAGAAGAAAGGACATATCTATTCGCGCAACACCAATCCGACGGTGCGCCCACTCGAGGAAAAAATCCGAATCATGGATGGTGGTGAGGAGGCCACCAGTTTTTCGACCGGCATGGCCGCGATCAGCAATACGCTTTTCACTTTGCTCAAGCCAGGCGACCGGGTCGTTGCGATCAAGGATACCTACGGCGGATCGAACAAGATATTCATCTCGTTCCTGCCGCGCATGAATGTCGAAGTCTGCCTGTGCGACACCAACGACTTCGACAAGATCGAGCAGGAAGTCAGCAAGGGTTGTACGGTGCTTTACCTTGAGACGCCAACCAACCCGACACTGAAAATTGTCGACATCGCGCGTCTGGCCAAAAAGGCCCATGAACATGGTGCGATCGTCGTCGTTGACAATACTTTTGCAACACCCATCAACCAGCGGCCCATCAGTCTTGGTGCTGACCTGGTTGTGTACAGTGCCACGAAGTACCTGAACGGTCACTCGGACGCCATGGGTGGACTTGTTGTAGGCAAGAAGGAACTTGTCGATCAGATTTACCACTATCGTGAAATTACCGGCGCAACGCTGCATGCGCAGTCTGCCTACATGATCTTGCGTGGAATGAAAACGCTTGAATTGCGTATTGCGCGCCACAACGAGAACGGGATGAAGATCGCCACTTACCTGTCCCAGCACGCGAAAGTTGACAAGGTGTTTTATCCCGGCCTTGAATCCCACCTCAATCATGCGATCGCGAAGAAGCAGATGAGCGGTTTTGGCGGCATGATGAGCTTTTCTTTGAAGGGTGGTTTTGACAAGGTTGTCACGGTGCTCGAAAGCCTCAAGTTTGCGCACAAAGCCGCAAGTCTCGGTTCGGTCGGCACCCTTGTCGGCCCGCCACGCACCACCAGCCACGTCGAACTCTCAGAGCAGGAACGCGCGAATGCCGGCATTCCTGAAAGCCTTATCCGATATTCGGCAGGCATCGAGAATGCGGATGACCTGATCGCCGATATGGAGCAGGCGCTCGCCCGGATCTAAGGCGACCGAGGCGCAGTCGTGTCCAGGCACCGTGACGAGGCGGGCTTGCATGTCGTGGATGAAGATGCGTTACACATGCAAACCCTGGCCCCATCGCAGAGGACACGCCGGGCATCAGGGACAAGGCTAGTATTGCGGTAGCCGGGAGTTGATCCAGTCGAACCCGGGAATCACATCTACTTCCGTGCAACCGCCATGAAAATCCTGTCACCTCTCATTGCGACCGTCTCCGACATTCGCCGGATTGCCGAATGCCCGTACACGGATTTCATGCCCCATCACCGTGTGCTGGGGGCTCTGGAGGATGCGGCCCGACGGCATGCCGGGCGGATTGCATTGACCGGTATCGACGCGCCGGATCCCGAAGGGGCTGTCCGCCGTTGGACCTATTCCGAGCTTGTGACCGATATCCGGCGTGCGGCCAATATTTTCCACCGGCTATCAAGCGGCCAGCCGCCGCGCGTGGCGCTGCTGCTGCCTCCAATGCCTGAAACACACCTGGCGTTGTGGGGCGCGCAGACGGCGGGCGTGGCGTGCCCGATCAACTTCCAGCTCAATTTTGAGCATATCGCCGAGTTGATCCAGGCGGTGGACGCGAACATTCTCGTAGCGCTCGGCCCAGCGCCAGACCTCGATATCGACGGCAAGGTCGAGCGACTGTTGCGGGAGTGTGCCGGACTGCGCCATGTGTTGCGCGTGCGTGCAGGGCCCGGGATGGGACTGACCTCGGGCCAGCGCGATTTCGTCGCTGAACTGCAGAAAGAGGATGGTTCCCGCCTTGCCTTCGACGAACCGTCAGACGACACTGCGGCGCTGTTTCATACCGGCGGCACTACGGGCGCTCCCAAGCTTGCACGGCATACTCACGCGAACCAGTTGCATGCAGCCTGGGGAGCGGCATGCATGTATGGCACCCGGCCCACAGATGTGATTCTCAACGGCTTTCCGCTGTTCCATGTGGCTGGATCGTTCGTTTTCGGGTTGTCGACCCTGCTCGCTGGCGGCGAGGTCGTGCTGCCCACGCGTACCGGCCTGCGCAACGCGGCCTTCATGGCGCAATTTGGAGCCTTCGTCGAACGTTTCGGCGTCACGCTGCTGGCAGCGGTGCCGACGGTCATCGCAAGCCTGCGCGCGCTGAACCTTGACTGTGATCAGCTTCGTTCGGTGCGGGCCTTGCTGACTGGCGGCTCGCCATTGCCTGATGAACTGGCGGCGGCTTTCGAGACGCAGTATGGGATTCCGGTGCGCAACATCCTCGGCATGACCGAGAGTGCGGGCGTGATCAGCATCGAGCCGCTGGTCAGCGGCCGCACGCCCGGCTCCTGCGGTCTCGCGCTGCCGTATTCCGAAGTCGTGGCCATCGGTACAGACGGCATGCCGCTACCCCATGGCAGCAGCGGCATCCTGCGCATCCGTGGCCCGAACGTCAGCCCTGGCTACACCGATCCGGGGCGTGATGCGGGCACGTTCGAAGACGGCTGGCTGGTGAGCGGGGACATCGGTCACGTCGATGCCGATGGTCGGGTTTTTGTCACCGGCCGTGCGAAGGACGTGATCATCCGCGGCGCCCACAATATCGACCCAGGGCTGATCGAGTCGGTGTTGCTGCAGCATCCGAGCGTGATGATGGCCGCGGCGGTTGGCGAGCCCGATGCCTACGCCGGGGAATTGCCGGTGGCTTTTGTCTCGCTCAAGCCCGGTGCACAGGTGACGCCCGAGGCACTGCTCGCGTTCGCGGCGCCGCTGATTGCTGAACGGCCGGCGGTGCCCAAGCGCATCCACATCGTGCCGGCCGTCCCGATGACGGCAGTCGGGAAGGTCTACAAGCCGCAGTTGCGCGCGCTGGCGACCCGCCATGTGATGGCTGACCTATTGACGCTGCACGGATTGGGTGCGCATGTCGCGGTGGACGTCGACGAAACTGCAGGCGGGCTGAACATCCGCTACACGACAGCTGACAACGGCGCCGAATCGGCGATTCGCGAATTGATGAAGCCATTCGCGTTGCGCTACACCATCACCCAGGGACCGGCTCGATGAGCAGGCCTGGGTAAATAAATACAGCTCCAAGCGATCAGGCAAGCTGCCGCCAGGGCCGCCGTGGCCATGAACCAATGCTTCGAATTGAGCGTCACCGCGGCACCAAATGCGAATGCCACGCTGGCGTGGGCTCTTGGAAAACCATCGGAGTTCGCGTGCGGTTGTCGTGCGTAGCGAGCGCGCATGCTGCAACTGCGGCGAAGCTGGGCGACCTGTCGCCCTTCAAGGCTATCGCTGTGGATGTCGCAGTCAAGGTCGACAAGGGCGATATGGCCGGGGCGATGAAACGGATCAAGGATCTGGAAATTGCCTGGGATGGCGCCGAAGCAGGTCTCAAGCCGCGCGCTGCTGAGCAGTGGCATGTGCTGGACAAGAAGTTCGACGCCGCGTTGAAGGCTTTGCGTGCCGACAAGCCTGATGCCAAAGACTGCAAGAAGGCAGTTGCCGAGATGATCATGATCATGGATCAGAGCAGCAGTATGAACTGACGATGTTGCGGGATGGAGGAGCGACGACATGCGTGGTCGGGTGGGCAACGCTGGTCGGACCCGAAGGTCGTTTGGGGCGAGTCAGTCGAGCCGCGCGTTGGCGTTCCCCTAGATCAACGCTCAGCGGCCATCAGCTTCGCCGACCTGCCGAAGCGAAGTGCAGCCGGTTGTGCTGCAGCATCCGTTCGGCTCGGGTCGTCAAGGGCCATTCGGCGCGGTGCAGCAGCCACAAGGTATCGACCACGGGCGCCGCCGCTTCCGCCTCGATCACCTGAATTGACTCTGGCCGGGAAAATGCCAGCCGTGCGTACCGCGGCAATGCGCTGAAGCCCAGACCACGGGCTACGGGTTCGAGAATCAGGCTGATCTGGTTACTCAATCCGTGTCATGGCAGGTTGCGCGCACCGGGCTTGCCGGGAAAACATCGGCTGAGCAGGCGAGTGGCCATGGCCTGGCCGTCGGGGTGGTCGATATAGCCCATACGTTCAAGGTCGGCCCAGCTACGCACCGTCTCGCCGGCAGGTGCCATCAGCTCCAGGTCGAAACGGTTTTCCAGCACTGCATCGCGCACCTCATGGTCGGGTGTGAAACGATGGCGGATATGCAGGCCGGGGTGGGCTTGCTGCAGGTCGAGCAACTGCGGGTACAGCGCCAGTTCGATGCTGCCCGGGGTGATCAGGCTGACTTCTCCTTACTCGGCCTCGGCCTCGGTCGCCGACAGACGTTGAAGTGGCCGGTGGTCGGCAGCAGCCACTTCAGCGCAATAGTCGAGCAAGGAGTGGCCGGCCGGGGTCAACTCGAGCTGACGCGGATGCCGGATCAGCAGTGGTCCAAGGCGTTCTTCCAGACGTTGGACAGGCTGGTTGACAGCGGCTTGCGTCAGGTCCTGGCGTTCGGCGCTGCGGGTGAAGTTGCCCAGTTCGGCGAGGGTGGAAAAACTGCGAAGCCACCGTGAATTTTGCATAACAAATATTTACGAAAACTATAGGTTTCTTGTGGTTTTCACTATGACTATGCGTGCCTAGACTGAGGGCATTTCATCAACAGAAAGGTCCCGTTCATGCCTCCCGTCTATCCACACAGCTTTTCCCATCTCGGCTTGTCGGTCACCGATGTCGATGCCGCCGTGAAGTGCTATACCGAGGTCAAGGGCGGGTATCTGGTCATGGCGCCTACCACCATTCACGAAGACGGCTCGGCCATCGGTGTGATCTGCGCAGATGTTTTCGGCGCGGGTTGGGAGTCGCTCCGCATCGCACAGTTGTCGACTGGCGACCGCGTCGGTGTGGAAATTTTCCAGGGTCGCAATGCCGTGAAACCTGAGAACAACTTCGAATACTGGAACACCGGCATCTTCTACTTCTGTGCGCAGGATCCCGACGTCGAAGGGCTGGCAGCAAAAATTGTCGCCGTCGGTGGCAAGCAACGCATGCCGGTGCGCGAATATTTCCCGGGCGAGAAGCCGTATCGCATGGTCTACATGGAAGACCCGTTCGGCAACATCCTGGGGATCTACCGCCACAGCTATGAGTTGACCTACTCCGCGGGGGCCTACCAATAGGCACCGTTGCGGCGCCGGCCCGGACGGCGTAGCGGATCGAACCGATCCGCTACGCTGGGACGCACGACGCGAATCGGCACAGCAGGTCGTCGGCACGTGCCGGCAATACCTGCACCGACACCCAAAAAGCACTGTTGGTGGCGGGCAGCGACTAGCTGGACTATGATCAGCCTATGATTCGCGTTGCTGGTATCCACGTTCTGCGCATGGCCCTCGGTGGCCAGAACGTCGCGTTGCCGGATCGCGCCTGCAGGTTATTGCCTCCACTGGCGTGTCAAGCGCAGCGAACTGCTGCACTTTTCCCCGCCCGGCGATCAACCTAGTTTCCCCTCCCCAATCGCACCTCAGATCGCCGGGCCCGCTTATCGCGGTGCTTGCCCGGATGCCTGAATTCGTGCGCTTGTGCTTACTTCCAACTATTCTTTCCAGGAGACAACCATGAGCCAACCCTTGCCCGCCGTCCGGATAATGACCGAACTTGACCATGTGCGCCTGTCGAACCTGATCCGCCGGCATCCGGGCGGCTTGCCGACACAGGGAACCGAGACACTGGATTCAGCGCTGGACAACGCCGATCTGGTCGCGTCCGAGCAGATGCCGCCTGGAACCGTCACGATGTCTTCGCAGGTTGTGATTGCCGATGCCAATACTGGCACGCAGACCAAGTTGACCTTGTGTTACCCGCACGATGCCGAACCTGCCGGCGGACGCATTTCGGTGATGTCGCCGATCGGCACCAGCCTGATCGGGTTGCAGGTCGGCGACGTCGCCCGCTGGTGCGGACCGGACGGTCAGACCAGTTCGGCGCGGGTCGTCTCGATCCCGTTCCAGCCTGAGGCCAGCGGCGACTATCTGGCCTGAATGTTGCGCGGCCGAGCCGCTGGCGCGGGGCCATGCCCGCGTTCCTGACGCCCAACGCTGGTAGGGTGGCCGCGACCTCCCGGATGGCATCGTCGGTGCAAGGCCAACATGCGAAGTTACTTGAGACACTGCGGATGGTGCCGATAATCGCCGCAATCCATGCGCTGAGCTTGCCGGCCCAGTCGCATGCGGCTGGTATTGCCTGAACCCTGGATAACCAGCAAGATGCGTCCTCACAACCCGGCACCGCAGTTCGGCAACGAGGAGACACGGAATGTACCCAGGCCAGATCGCCAAAGAGCAACCTGACAAACCGGCCTTCGTCATGGCCGCCTCGGGCGAGACGGTTACCTACGGCGAACTCGACCGCCGCAGCAACCGGCTCGCCCATCTGCTGCGTGCACAGGGGTTGCAGCGACTCGGACACTACGCGGTGTTCATGGAGAACAACAACCGCTTTCTGGAAGCCTGTGCCGCCCGGGAACGCACTGGCCTGTATTACACCTGCGTGAACAACTACCTGACGGCCGACGAGCTGACCTACATCCTCATCAACTGTGAGGCCCGGTTGCTGGTGACTTCCACAGCGCTGCTCGCAGTGGCGCGCAGGGCACTGGCGCAGTGCCCTGATGTCAGCTTGTGCCTGGTGGTTGGCGGTGGCGCGGCGCTGAGCGGGAAAGCCGGTGTGGCCGTGGTGCAGGACTTCGACATCGCCGTGTCCGGCTACCCGACGACGCCGGTGGCGGATGAAGCGCTCGGCACGGCGATGTTGTACTCCTCTGGCACCACCGGGCGACCCAAGGGTGTCTTGCGGCCCCTGCCCGACAACCCGCCTTCCAAACCGCTGCCACTGTTTGTGTTCCTGAACAAGCTGTGGCACTGCGCGCCAGACATGCTCTACCTGTCGCCGGCACCGCTTTACCATGCGGCGCGCACTAGCCAACGTGAGCCTGGTGATTCGCAACGGCGGCACAGTGGTCATCATGGAGCACTTCGAACCGGAGCATTATCTGGCGCTGGTGGAGCGGTATGGCGTGACCCATTCACAACTGGTGCCGACCATGTTCAGTCGCATGTTGAAACTGCCGGATAGGCAACGGCTTGCACACGATCTGTCTTCCCTGAAGATCGCCATTCACGCCGCGGCACCTTGCCCGCCCCAGGCCAAGGAGCAGATGATTGCCTGGTGGGGACCGATCATCCACGAGTATTACGGCGCGACCGAAGGTCTGGGCTTTACCGCCTGCGATACACCCGAGTGGTTGGCGCACCGTGGCTCGGTTGGACGCGTATTGCTCGGCGACCTGCACATCCTGGACGAGCAGATGCAGCCGTTGCCCAAGGGAACGCCGGGGGATGTCTGGTTCAAGACCGCCAGCCCATTCGACTACTTTAACGACTCTCTGCGCACGGCGCAGTCGCGCTCACCCGATGGCAGCATGAGCACGGTGGGGGACATGGGCTACGTGGATGACGATGGCTTCCTGTACCTGACCGACCGCTCCACCTTCATGATCATGTCCGGCGGCGTCAACGTCTATCCGCAGGAATGCGAAAACCTGTTGATCACCCACCCCAAGGTCGCCGACGCGGCCGTATTCGGTGTTCCCAATGACGACATGGGTGAAGAAGTCAAGGCGGTGGTGCAGCCGCCGACAGGCGTGCAGGCCAGGCCCGAACTGGCGCAGGGGTTGATGGCCTTTTGTCAGGCCCATCTGGCCCACCTGAAGTGTCCGCGCTCGATCGACTTCAGCGACGCATTGCCCCGGTTGCCGACCGGAAAACTGTACAAGCGGGAGTTACGTGATCCCTACTGGGCAGGGCGCCAGAGCCGCATTCTTTAGGCGCCATGGAGGGGGTCGGCGATGCCGCCTCAGGTCGGTAAACAAGTACAGCCCATTCGAAATCGATCTGCGCGGTCTCGGCGCGGACATGCACTGACCCCGACGGGTGCCGGAAACACACCCGGCCAGCGGCACTGGCCGCTGACGCCCCAGCCCAGGATGCCCAGCGCGTGGATCATGGTGGTGCGGCTGTTCGTGCCCACGGGCTTGTCGACACAGGCCACGCCATCGGCGACATGGGCCATAGGCCGCATGCGCTCGAGGTTGATCTGGTGCAGGATGCCGTTGCCCGGCATCACGATCTCGACATTCCTGAGGGCGCGTCTGGCCCAGTCCAGGAAGACGAAGCGTTCGGTGTTCTTGCGCTGATCGGTTGCCGTGCCGCGGGTCATTGCCGCGCCATGCATGCCGCTGACCTTCGACACTGCGTGCGCGGTCGACCCCCCGTTGCGCGGGCACCACCGGGTTGTGACGCTGCGGGGGTCTGCGCCGGATTCGGTGGCGGCGTCGCGCGCAGGCCAGCCAGATCGACCAGTGCCGGCGTGCGGAGCAGATCCTGCAACACGACACTTGCGGGATGGAACGGAAAGTCTGCGTCGGCGCGACCGTGCACCACCTGGGTCAGCGCCGCTGTCCAGGTGCCGGCGGTGTTGTTGCGAATCACGTTTTCGACGAACACTCTGGCGGTGAACCGCATCCGATCGACCAATCGTATCCCGGCAATGCGAGGCTTGAGACGGAAAGCGGGGCGTCAGGGTTTCTCTGTCGATGCAGGTCTTTGCGGTGAACGCTTATGTACTAATTTGTTGTACAAGACAATATGCAATAGATGCTGCGCGGGCTCTTTTTTTGCGCAATTCGAGGCTGATGGAGCGCATACTGCTTCCGAGACACTGCTGCTGCGCTCAGAGAGAATCGCCTCTGGTGCCGCGAAACAGGTGCCTTTCAACCATTCCTGGAGACACAACATGAAATTGACGCCACTTTCGAAATCGTTCTGGGCCGGCGCAACGCTGACGCTGTCCTTGGCAACTGCGGGCACGGCTGCCCTGGCGTTCCAGCCCGAGGGCACCGAGTGCATCGCACCGTCCGGCGCCGGCGGTGGATGGGACATGACCTGCCGCATGGTCGGCAAAACCATGCAGGACCTCAAGCTGATCCCCGGCACCATGCAGGTCGTCAACAAGGCCGGCGGCGGCGGCGGTGCGGCCTATGCCGAGGTGGTCAACAAACGCAACGCAGAAAACAACCTGATCGTGGCGGCTTCGTCGGCCACATCCACACGTCTGGCCCAGGGCGCATACCCTGGTAACAATATGGACCAGGTGCGCTGGCTTGCTGCTGTCGGCGCCGACTACGGTGTCATCGGCGTCTCGCCCGACTCGCCGATCAACACACTTCCCGAACTCATGGCCAAGGTCAAGGCCGACCCCTCGTCGGTAGCGTTCGCGGGCGGTTCAGCGGCCGGGGGCTGGGATCACCTGAAGGTTCTGATGGCGGCCAAGAAGTCCGGCATCACCAATGTGCGCAGCGTCAAGTACATCGTGTTTGATGGTGGTGCAGAGGCCATCACCCAACTCATGGCCGGAAAGGTCAATGCGTTCACCGGCGATATCTCCGAAGCCAAGGGTTTTGTCGACGCCGGCAAGATGAAGGTACTGGCGATACTGGCGCCAGAACGTCTGGCTGGCGATTTCGCCAAGTACCCCACCGCCAGGGAGCAGGGGCTCGACGTGGTGGGTGCCAACTGGCGCGGCTTTTACGCGCCGGGCAAGATGAGCAATGACGCCTACGACTTCTGGTCCAAGAACATCGGCGTGGTGTACGACTCGAAAGAGTGGAAAGCCATCATGGCCAAGAACGGCATGGCCCCGCTGAACCTGCGCGGTGCCGCGTTCCAGAAGTTCGTCAAGGAATCGGTCGACGAAATCCAGGGCATATCCAAAGAGATCGGCATCATCAAGTAATGGAGCCGAAGGCGTGCCCCGCTTCGTGCAAGGGGTGGCGCGCCTGACTGTTGTGGGCCGCGCGTGTTCCATCGCGCGGTCAAACCGTTCAAACTGAAGGAACAGCCATGAGCGATCGAATATTCGGTGCCGTCGCCTTGACGTTTTCACTGTTGATGATGTGGGCCTCGACGCTGATCGAGGAGAGCTTCATCCAGGACCCGCTCGGGCCCAAGGCGTTTCCGGTTGCCATTGCCGTGGTGATGGCGATTTCAGCGATCGTCATGATGATCAAACCCGACGACGATCCGCACTGGCCGGGTTTGCGCAAATGGGCCGAACTGGGCATCACCGTTGGTGTGCTGGTGGCGTATGGACAGTCCCTTCCCATTGCCGGCTTCGTCCTGAGCACCACCATTGCGACGGCCTATCTGTGCTGGCGACTGGGCGCGTCGCCGCGGCAATCGGCCACTGGCGGCGTGTCGATCGCGGTCGGCATCTACCTGTTGTTCCATTTTGCGCTGGGACTGAATCTCGCCAAGGGCCCGTGGGGCTTCTAGCGCGCAATTGACGGGAACTTATCGTGGATTCCACCCTGCAACTCCTGGGCCATGGTTTTGCCGTGGCGCTGACCTGGCAGAACATCTTTCTGGCGCTGGTTGGCTGTTTTCTCGGCACGATCATCGGCGCATTGCCCGGACTGGGCCCGTCGAACGGGGTCGCCATCCTGATTCCGGTGGTTTTCAGCATGGGGCTGGGGCCCACGCCGGCATTGATCCTGTTGACCAGCGTGTATTACGGCGCCATGTACGGCGGCCGCATATCGTCCATTTTGCTCAATATTCCCGGCGATGAACCGGCGGTGATGACGACGCTTGATGGATATCCGATGGCGCGCAACGGGCAGGCGGGCGAAGCCCTGGCCATCTCTGGCATCGCCTCATTCGTGGGCGCCTTCTTCGCTACCTGGGGCCTGGTATTTCTGGCGCCGCAACTGGTCAAAGTGGCCTTGTTGTTCGGCCCGGCGGAATATTTCGCGATGTTCGTGCTGGCCTTTGCCACGCTCGGTGGAGTGACCAGTGGCAATCAGGCGAAGGCGGCGTTTGCCGCAGCTGTTGGCCTGGCGCTGGCGCTGGTGGGTGTTGACGGCCAGACCGGCGTGCCCCGCTTCAGCTTTGGCAATGTGCACTTCTACGACGGCATCGACTTTCTGATCGCCATCGTCGGCATGTTTGCGTTGTCGGAGGTGTTTGTCTTCATCGAGGAGCGCGGCAGAACGAGCAGCCAGGGCCCGGCGGCTCCCGTCGAGATCGGCCGCCTGTTCCCGCCCCTGTCGATGCTCAAGCAGACCAGCGGATCGATAGGCCGCGGCACGGTGCTGGGTTTCATCGCCGGTGTCCTGCCCGGCGCAGGTGCGTCGCTGGGATCGTTCGTGGCCTACACACTGGAGAAGAAATATCTCGGCAAGAAAGGGCGCTTTGGCACGGGCGACCCGCGTGGCGTGGCAGCACCCGAGGCCGGCAACAACGCCGCTGCGGGTGGTGCGCTGATACCGATGCTGGCATTGGGCGTGCCGGGCTCGGGCACCACGGCCGTGTTGTTGGCCATGCTGATGTCGTTGAACATCACGCCCGGGCCGCTGTTGTTCGAGCAGAACCCGGATGTGGTCTGGGGCCTGATCGCCGCGCTGTTCATCGCCAACTTCATGTTGCTTGCCCTGAACCTGCCGCTGGTGGGCATGTTCACCCGCATCCTTCGCGTGCCCGCCTACTATTTGATGCCGGCGGTAGCGATGATTTCGTTCATCGGCATCTACGCGTTGACCAACTCGACCTTCGACCTGATGATCATGATCGCCTTCGGCGTGCTGGGCTGGCTGTTTCGCAAGCTCAACATCCCACTGGTGCCGGTCATCCTGGGTGTGTTGCTGGGCGAACTGATGGAGAAGAACCTGCGGCGCGCGCTGAACATCTCGGATGGCAACTTCGCTATTTTGTATGAGTCGCCACTGGCGATGGGTTTCCTGATCGTGGCAGTTGTCGGTTTTGTGCTGCCGATCTTCGTCGGCCGTTTCGTGCGGCCCACGCGCGCCGAAGACGGTATCAAAGGGGACGGTACGGCGGACTGATGCGTGACGGAGCGGACCCATGCCATCCGTTGCCCACGCGCGTTTTCCGGTGCCGGACAGGTTCTGCTGCACCGGGCATGACGACACCAGCATGAACGAACGGCACCGCACGCTGGCGGCGAAGATCCTCACGCACATTCGCACAGTCGCACATTCGCACATTCGCACATTCGCACATTCGCACATTCGCACATTCGCACATTCGCACATTCGGCATGGCCGCAGGGCAGCACCTGCCGGAGCACAGACTTGAGGCGGTGTGCGGCACATCGCGCGCGCCGATACGGGCGGCGCTGTTCCACCTCGCAGGGCAAGGCGTGTTGTCGCGCGTACCGAACAAGGGTTTTTTCATTCAGCACTTGCGGCTGGATGGCATTGAGCAGCTCCGTGCAGGGGGCACGCATTCCGACGAAGCGCTTTATCTCAAGATCGCAGAAGACCGACTGACGCGTGTGCTGGACGCGCGTGTCAGCGAAAACGCGTTGATGCGCCGCTGCGCTGTTCCGCGCTCGGTGCTGCGCCGGACTCTGACCCGTATCTCCGGCGAAGGCTGGATCGAGCGTAGCGAGGGCCGCGGCTGGACGTTTGCGGCCCTGATCGATTCGGCCGAGGCGTATGGTGAAAGTTACCAGCTGCGCCAGGTGATAGAACCTGCCGGGCTGCCTGCTGCCGGTTTTCGCCGCAACGGCGATCGGTTGGCTGCGTTGCGACGGCAACAGGAACTGGTGCGCGACGGCGGCTGGAAGACGCTCAACCGGATGGAGCTGTTCGAAACCAATGCGGCCTTTCACGAGGGTCTGGCCGCGATGTCAGGCAATCGGTTCTTGCTGGCCACCGTGCGCCAGCTCAACCAGTTGCGCCGAATCGTCGAATCTCGGCAGATCCTCAATCGCAATCAGGTGCGTGGCCAGAACGCCGAGCACCTGCACATCCTCGATGCGCTCGACCAGGGGCATCTCGACAAAGCTGCTGACCGGTTGAACCGCCACCTTGACGATGCCAGGCGGCGCAAGGCCCGGGCGGCCGTTTTCAAGACGCCGGTAGCGGCGTGACGGTGTGGTGCGCCCCGGCGCCACGGTATCGTCGACTGCGCGTGCTGCAAAGTGAGTAACGCCCCCTGAACGGCTTCAGAGCGCGATAGTTCACTTACCACATTGCCGTGTCTGGCTGGATTTTGTGCTGGATATAGCCGAAAAGTTGGAGATTAATTCTGGTTCTGTCGCTGGATACTATTTGTTCATTCAATGAAGGTGACAAATTATGGCTAACCCGACATCGCTTTCCGCCCCACGGCCAAACCCGACGCCATTGCGCGCTGCGATCACCTCTGCCACCCGCACGCCTGAGCCCGCATTGATGCCGGCATTGCTGTCCGCAGCCACGTTGGCACCGGCCCAGACTGAAGCGGCACACACGCTGGCCATGCGCATCGCACGTGGCGTGCGGGACAGGGCGCGCGCCAGCGGCCGCGCTGGCCTGGTGCAGGGCCTGCTGCAGGAGTTCGCACTCAGTTCGCAGGAGGGCGTGGCGCTGATGTGCCTGGCCGAGGCCTTGCTGCGCATCCCTGACGCCGCCACCCGCGACGCGCTGATTCGCGACAAGATCGGCGACGGCGACTGGCAAAGCCACCTCGGGCAGAGCGCGTCGCTGTTCGTCAATGCTGCTTCGTGGGGGCTGCTGCTGACCGGCAAGCTGGTGTCGACCCACAGTGACAACCGGCTCTCCAGCACACTGCGCCAGGCGGTGGCGCGCGGCGGTGAGCCGCTGATCCGCCGCGGCGTGGACATGGCGATGCGCATGATGGGCGAGCAGTTCGTCACTGGCGAGACTATTGACCAGGCGCTGGTCAACGCGCGCAAGCGCGAGGCGCAGGGTTTCCGGTATTCCTACGACATGCTGGGTGAGGCAGCCATGACGGCCGACGACGCGCGGCGTTACCAGGCGGCGTATGCCAAGGCCATCGATGCCATCGGCGCGGCATCCGCCGGGCGCGGCGTCATCGACGGGCCCGGCATCTCGATCAAGCTGTCGGCCCTGCACCCGCGTTATGCGCGGGCCAAGGTCGAGCGGGTGATGGGCGAGCTCTACCCGCGATTGCTGGTGCTGGCGCAGCAGGCCTGCGGCCTGAACATCGGCATGAATATCGACGCCGAAGAGGCGGACCGGCTGGAGATCTCGCTCGACCTGCTGGAGCGCCTGGCGTTCGAGCCCTCGCTCAACGGCTGGGACGGGCTCGGCTTCGTGATCCAGGCCTACCAGAAACGCTGTCCGGCCGTGGTCGACTTCGTCGTCGACCTGGCGCGGCGCAGCGGCCATCGCCTGATGATCCGCCTGGTCAAGGGGGCCTATTGGGACAGCGAGATCAAGCGCGCCCAGCTCGACGGCCAGAGCGACTACCCGGTCTACACGCGGAAAGCCCATACCGATGTGGCCTACATCGTGTGCGCCCGCAAACTGCTGGCTGCCACTGATGTGGTGTTCCCGCAGTTCGCGACCCACAACGCGCAGACGCTGGCCTCGATACTGGCCATCGGTGGCAACGACTTCAAACCCGGGGAATACGAATTCCAGTGCCTGCACGGCATGGGTGAACCGTTGTACGAGCAGGTGGTAGGGCAGGTGTCTGCCGGCAAGCTTGGCCGGCCGTGCCGCATCTACGCCCCGGTCGGCCTGCACGACACGTTGCTGGCCTACCTGGTGCGCCGCCTGCTGGAGAACGGTGCCAATTCGTCTTTTGTCAACCGCATCGCCGACGAAAACGTGCCGCTGGAAGAACTGGCGCAGGACCCGGTTCGGACGGTGCAGGCCATGGCCGGGCCCGATGGTGCCATCGGTCTGCCGCATGACGGTATCCCTTTGCCACGGCAACTCTATGGCCCGTCGCGGCCCAACTCGCGCGGCATCGACCTCGCCGACGAGACGACGTTGTCGGCTCTGTCCAAGGCGTTCGCCGACGATGCTGCCCGTCATTGGGATGCGGCTGCGCTGATGGCGACGGACGCGCCGGCATCCGATGGATCCGATGTTCAGCCGGTGTGCAATCCGGCTGATTCCGGCGACGTGGTTGGACAGCTGCGTGAGGCAACCGTGGCCGACGTCGGCCAGGCTTTGGACGCGGCCACGCAGGCCGCTGCCGGCTGGGCGGCGTTGGCCCCTGCCGATCGTGCGGCGATGTTGGACGGTGCGGCAGACCGGCTGGAGGCCGACACGCTGACCCTGTTGCCGCTGCTGGTGCGCGAAGCAGGCAAGACCGCCGCCAACGCGGTGTCCGAGGTGCGCGAAGCGGTGGACTTTTTGCGTTATTACGGCGCCGAGATACGGCGCGACTTCGACAACGCCACCCACAAGCCACTGGGTCCGGTGGTGTGCATCAGCCCGTGGAATTTCCCGCTGGCCATCTTCACTGGCCAGGTGGCCGCGGCGCTGGCCGCCGGCAACGTCGTGCTGGCCAAGCCGGCCGAGCAGACACCGCTGGTGGCAGCCGCCGCCGTGCGGGCGCTGCACGCAGCCGGCGTGCCCCGCGGCGCGCTGCAATTGCTGCCCGGGCGCGGCGAGACCGTCGGTGCGGCACTGGTGGGCGATGCACGGGTGCATGGCGTGTTGTTCACCGGCTCGACCGAGGTGGCGCGACTGCTGCAGCGCGAACTGGCCGGCCGGCTGACAGTTGCCGGCCAGGTCGTGCCGCTGGTGGCCGAGACCGGCGGCCAGAATGCAATGGTGGTTGATTCGTCGGCGCTGGCTGAGCAGGCGGTGGCCGATATCGTGTCTTCGGCCTTCGACAGCTGTGGTCAGCGCTGCTCCGCGCTGCGCCTGCTGTGCGTGCAGGACGACGGCGCCGACCGCCTGATCGAGATGCTGCAGGGTGCGGTGCAGGAATTAGAGGTGGGGGATCCGCGTTACCTGGCCACTGACGTCGGCCCGGTGATCGATGCTGACGCCAAGGACATCATCGAACGCCATGTGGTGGCCATGCAGGCCAAGGGTTGCCGTGTCTGGCGACTGCCTATGACGCTCGACGCGGCAGCAGCCGGGCGAGGGCACTTCGTCGCCCCCACCGTGATCGAGATTGACCGCATCTCCGACCTCGGACGCGAGGTGTTCGGCCCGGTATTGCATGTGCTGCGTTACCGCCGTGATCGGCTGGCCGAGACGCTGGACGCCATCAACGGGACGGGTTATGGCCTGACCCAGGGGGTACATACCCGCATCGACGAGACCGTGGCGCAGGTGGTCAATGCCGCACGCGCCGGCAACCTCTATGTCAACCGCAATGTCGTTGGTGCGGTGGTCGGGGTGCAGCCCTTCGGAGGTGAGGGATTGTCGGGCACCGGGCCCAAGGCCGGCGGGCCGCTGTACCTGCTGCGGCTGCTGGCCCAGCGTCCGGTGCAGGCCGCGCGGATGTCGGTGGCGCACGCCGGCGCTTTGACACGTCCGGCGGTGCGTGGCCTGTCGAGCGAGCCGGCGCCAGGCCCCGCGTCGGCACCGGTTGCCATGGCGCAACTGCGCGCCTGGGCCCAGGCCCAGGGCAACAAGCTGCTGGCGGCGCATTGCGACCGCGTTGTGGCCGAGTCGCCGATCGGCCACTGGCACGGCCTGTCGGGCCCGACTGGTGAGGCGAACCTCTATGCGGTGTTGCCGCGCGAGGCGGTGCTGTGCTTGGCTGCAGAGGGTGCTGCCGGCGACGCTGACCGGCTGTTGCAGCTGGCGGCGGTGCTGGCTGCGGGCAGCCACGCGGTGTGGCCGGCACAAGCGGCCGCGCTGCGCGAGCGGCTCCCGATCGATGTGCGCGAGCGCATCATCCTGACCGGGGACTGGTTGAACGCGCGTACTGCCTTCGACGCAGTGCTGCACCATGGCGACGCGACTTCGCGGCAGGCGGTGGCCGCATCGCTGGCGGAGCGCCCGGGCGCGATCATGGGGCTCACCGGGCTGGCCTCGGGCGACACGCGCATTCCGGTCGAGCGGCTGGTGATCGAGCGTTCGCTGAGTATCAATACGGCGGCGGCTGGTGGTAACGCGAGTTTGATGACGCTGGCGTGAACGGGGGCCCTTCGGTTCAGCTGCAGGCCTTTCGTGTGTGCGTGAGGGACGTGCGACGCCGGTTCAGCCAGGCGCAGCGCCGGCAGCCGGGGCTGGCTTGCCGCCGGACTTCTGCCAGGCGCTCAGCCACGGGGTCAGGAACTCGGCGAAGGCCTGCGCCGCGGGAGGAACCGAGCGCACGGCCGAATGGTAGATGCAGACCTGCCGTATCACCTCGGGCCCGCGGACACGGCGCATGACCAGACCCAGCGGGAGCGCCATCACGCTGACATAGTGCGGTGCCAGTGTGGCGGCAAGGCCCTCGGCGGCGATACCCAGCGCGGTCGATACGTTGTCGACGATGTCGACCGGGCGGATGCGCACACCCTCGGGGGCTTCGGCGTTCATCTGGCGCACACTGCGTTCATGGTCCCGACCGGCTGCTACCAGGTCGACGTCGTGCAGGTCGTGCCAGCGCAGGCTGCGCCGCGCGGCCAGCGGATGGTCGGGCGCGCACCACAATACCCAGGGGCTGTCGAACACCGGTGTACGTGTCACCGACGCCTGCACCGGTCGGTCGGGGCCGACGGCCAGGTCGATGTCTCCGGCGCTGACCTGTTCGACCAGCGCGTCGACCGGCGTGTCTCGGATGCGAATCACCACCTTCGGCCGCTGCGCGCGATGGGCACGCACCGCACGCGGCAGTACCGCACTGGCGAGCACCAGTGGCGCGCCGATACGGACCACACCGGTGGCCCGGTTGCGCAGTTCGGCCGCGATGGATTCAGCGCGCTGCATATCGCGCAACACCGACTGGGCGGACGGCAGGAAATCGCGCCCGGCGCCTGACAGTTCCACGCGACGGGTGCTGCGGTCGAACAGCCGGAACCCCAGGTTGGATTCCAGCTCGGCCACTAACTGGCTGACCGCGGACGAGGACAGCCCCATGCGTTCGCTGGCAGCCGCGAAACCGCGGGTCTCGGCGACCATGGCGAAAACCTCGAATTGCCGGATCGTAGTACGCGTCAGGGACATCGGAACCTCCAGGGAATACCAGGATTATCCACTTTGACTTACGAATCATCCGTATTTGACCGCTTGTATCGGCGAGTCATTGGCGAGAAACTTGCGCCATCTCAAAACGCACAGGGCGAACACCACAGGCCCACGATAAAAAAGGTGTCCCGGGCTGCATGCGCAACTGTCGTGCCTTCGTCTCTTGTTCCGTCGCCACTTTGCAAATAGGCCCGCACCATGTCTTCCTCCATGCTCAATGTCGCCGGCATCCCGGTATCACCCGACCATTACATCGACGGCCGCCGCATTGCGTCGCCCGAAACTTTCGAGCTGCACTCGCCGATCGACCAGCAGCTGCTGGGCTGTATCAGCGAGGGTCTGGACGAACATGTCGAGGCGGCCATTGCGGCTGCAGCCAAGGCGTTTCCAGCCTGGTCTGCCAAGACCGCTGCCGAGCGCAAGCCCTATCTGGACCGATTTGCCGCCGAGATCGGCAAACGCGCCGACGCCTTGTGCCAACTCGAGAGCACCGATGCCGGTGTATTGCTCTCGCGCATGCGCCATGGCGTGGTGCCGCGTGCGATGCTCAACATTTCCTGGTTCGCCGAACATGCCCTGGACCTGCAGAACCGACCGATCGAGACCGAGCAGGCACGGCACATCGTGCGCCACGATCCGGCCGGTGTGGTGGTCATCATCACGCCGTGGAATGCACCGCTGATGCTCTCGACCTGGAAGCTCGGCCCGGCGCTGGCCTCGGGCAACACCTGCATCCTCAAACCGCCGGAGTGGGCGCCACTCACCTGCTCGATACTGGCCGACGCCGCGCACGCCGCCGGCTTGCCGCCGGGTGTTTTCAATGTAGTGCAGGGGACAGGCGCCAAAACCGGCGCCAAGCTGGTCAGTGACCCGCGCATCGCCCGGATCTCGTTCACCGGTTCGGTTCCGACTGCCAAATCGATTGCGCAGGCGGCCGGCGCCAATCTCGTGCCGTGCAGCCTGGAGCTCGGCGGCAAAAGCCCGTTCATCGTGCTTGAGGACGCCGGCATCGACAGCGCAGCGGCAACCGGGGCGTTGATGTACCGCAACGCCGGGCAGGTCTGCCTGGCCGGAACACGGTTCCTGGTGCACACCAAGGTGGTGGACGCGTTTGTTGCTGCCATGCGTGGCTACGTCGAGAAACTCACGATCGGCGATCCACGCGAAGAGTCCACCGAGGTCGGGCCGATCATTCATCCGCGCCAGGTCGAGCGGGTCGCCGGGTTTGTCGAGCGTGCCGTGGCCGGCGGTGCGACGTTGCTGTGGGGTGGCGAGAAACATCCGTTCGGCGCGCAGTATTACCGGCCGACCATGGTGACCGGCTTGACGCAGGACGACGAGATCGTGCAGAACGAGGTGTTTGGCCCGGTGCTGACCTTGCAGACCTTCGCCAGCGACGAGGAAGCCATCACGATGGCCAACGGCACCGACTACGGTCTGGGTGGTGTGTGTTACGGCGAGACAAGCCATGCCACAGCGGTGGCCGAGCAGGTGCAGACCGGATTCATCTGGGTCAACAGCTTCGGCATCCGCGACCTGGCCGCGCCGTTCGGCGGCATCAAGCGCAGCGGCATCGGCCGCGAGGGTGGCAATTGGAGCTTTGAGTTCTTCTGCAACATCAAGGACGTGGTCGTGCCAAAAAAGCTGTTTCGCGCTAGTTTCAGTCAGCGTTGAGGCGGCCGCGCCAGGCAGACCCATTGCATTTTCATGCTGGTTGATGATCCCGGTATCGCCGATCCACGAAAACGCGGCAGACCATTTGGCATTCGATGCCAGTGTGTTGCCCAGACCCCCACATTGAACTGAGGAGAAACGGAAATGGGAAATATCGTTGGAGCGGCCATGGTGTCGCATCACCCTGGCCTGATGCAGTGCGAAGAATTTCGCATGATGCAGGGTGCGGGTTCGGACTCGGACCTGATTGCCGGCTACGCGCGTCTGCGAGAACGCATTGCCGGCGCGAAGCCAGACGTCGTGATGATCTTCGACTCGCACTGGTTCACCACCGGTTATCACCTGGTGGACGGTGGTGAGCACTATGAAGGCACCTACATCTCGGACGAGATGCCGTGGTATCTGCACGGTGTGCCGTACAAATACCGTGGCGCGCCTGCATTGGCGATGGCCATGGAGGCCGTGTCGCGCGAGCGCGGCGGCTTCGTGCGCGCCATCCGCCATCCGGATCTGGGCCGGCACTACGCGACGATCAACGTGATCAAGCAACTGCGGCTGGACCTCGTCGACATGCCGGTGGTCTCGGTCAGTTCCTGCCAGAACTGCGACTGGGAGCATTTCGTGCAATCGGGGGCAGACATTGGCGAGGCGATCCGGCGCAGCGACCAGCGTGTGGTGCTGCTGGCGTCCGGTGCCTTGAGCCACAAGTTCAACAATATCGACTGGAAGCCGAACAACCCGCGCATCTTCCACGAGAGCAATGTGTCGCGGCCAGAAAATATCGAGAGCGACAAGCGCGCGATTGTGTTGATGCAGGAGGGCCGGCACGACCAGATCCTCGCGCGCTGGGACGAAGAGTACCGCAGCAAGCCTTGGGAGGCCTTTGGCGCACACTACCTGCAGATGGTCGGCGCCATGGGCGGTGCTGAGTGCCGGGCCCGGGGCGAACCCTTGTCGGCCTACGAAAATGCGCGCGGCACGGGCAACATTCATGTCTGGTTCGATGCCGAGTCGCAGGCGGATGGGCCAGCGGTCGCCGCAACGGGCCGCACCTCCGCGGTGGCATGAGCAATCGCGCCTGCATCTTCACTTTCAGCATCGCGCTGGCCAGTGGACCGGCATCTTCATCACCGGTGGTTCACCCCCCCCCCCCCCCCCCCCCCCCCCCATCCCGAGCACGACGCCATGAACTTTGATTTCCCACTGAAAGAAATTCCCGCCGTCATGCGCGGCCCGCGCGTGGAGCGCCGCCGCGTCATGCTGGGCGGCACGCCCGTCTGGGCCACGCTGATCGAGGAGGGCGCTGCCAAGGGGCAGCTGCGCCTGGACGACAGCCGTATCGTCGATCCGGCCACGGTCACGCACCTGCCGCCAGTGGCGCCGAGCAAGATCATTGCGGTGCACATCTCCTACCGGTCGCGCAGCATGGAGACGCGCAACAAACCGCGTCCGACCGAGACGCCGACCTATTTCACCAAACCGCCGACCTCGCTCAACGGCCATGGCGGGCAGATTCTCAAGCCGGCCGACTGCAAGTACCTGAACTATGAAGGCGAATACGCCGTGGTCATTGGCAAGACCTGCCGCAATGTGACCCCCGACGAGGCCTGGGACTATATCGAGGGGTTCTGCCCGGCGCTGGACATGGGCTTGCAGGACTTCCGTGACACCGACCAGGGGTCGATGCTGCGCGTCAAGGGCGCCGACACGCTGCTGCCGATCGGCCCTGGCATCGTGCGCGGCGTGGATCTGTTCGCGCAGACGCTGCGCACCTATGTCAACGGCCTGATGGTGCAGGAAGCACAGATCGGTGAGGAGACGATCTGGGGGCCGCATTATGTGATCGCCGACATCGCGCGCCACATCACGCTGGTTCCGGGTGATGTGATTCTGATGGGAACACCGTGCCACTCGCGGTCCGTCGATCCGGGCCAGTTCGTCGAATGCGAGATCACCGGCCTGGGTCGCCTGGGCGGCACGGTGGTGGCGATCGACGCGCCACGCGCGGCGGCACTGGGTGTGGGTCACCAGCCCACCGACAGCCCCGAGGTGCAGCGCGTTGCGCTTGGTTTCGATGCGCGTGTGCCGGAGCAGTTCAAGGCCAACCTGCGTGTGGCCCAAGGCGGTGCGGCATGAAGGTCTGCATCGTGGGGGCCGGCGCTATCGGTGGCTGGATCGGCACCCGGCTAGCGGCGGCCGGCGTGACGGTGAACGCGATTGCGCGTGGCGAACCGCTGGCGGCGTTGAGGACCCATGGCTGGCGGCTGCAAATGGCCGACGGCCTGGTCCAGGCTCCGGTGGCCGCAGCCAGTGCGCAGGCAGCCGACCTGGGTGTGCAGGATCTGGTCATCATTGCTGTCAAAGGCCCGGCACTGACAGCGGTGGCGCAGGGCCTGGCGCCATTGCTCGGCCCGCAAACCATCGTGCTGCCGGCCATGAACGGTGTGCCGTGGTGGTTCTGCAAGGGCCTGCCCGGGTTTGAAGAGCCGCTGGCCAGCGTTGACCCGGGCGGCGTGATCGCGGGCGCGATCGCCTTCGACCATGTCATGGGCTGTGTTGTCCATGCGGCCACGGCCACGACCGAACCCGGCCTGGTGCAGCACAAGGGCGGTAACAGCCTCATCGTCGGCGAGGCAGCAGGCGGGCGCAGCGACCGTGCCCGGCGCGTGGCAGATCTGCTGGCGCGGGGTGGTTTTGACGTGAAACATTCCGACAACGTGCGCCTGGACATCTGGTACAAATTGTGGGGCAACCTGACGATGAACCCGGTGAGCGCACTCACCGGTGCCACGATTGACCGTATCCTTGGTGACCCGCTGGTGCGGGCGTTCTGTTCCCAGGTCATGCTTGAGGCGCAGGTCATCGGCGCGCGTCTTGGCTGCGGCATCGAAGAGACGCCCGAGGCCCGCCATGCCGTGACGGCCAAACTGGGTGCGTTCAAGACCTCGATGTTGCAGGACGCACAGGCCGGTCGGCTGCTCGAGCTCGACGCGATCGTGGGCGTCGTGCATGAGATCGGCGGGCGCCTGGGCATGCCGACTCCGAGTATCGGCGGCTTGCTCGGCCTTACGCGCCTGATGGCCCGGGGGCGTGGGCTGTACCCGGACGTTTGAATCTGGTCAAAATGGAGTACTTGGGATGCGCAATGCGTATTGGCGCTGGTCGGCGATCCCGCCATACGGCCAATCGGCTGGCGTCGCACATTGCGCGTGACGCCACATGATGCCCGTGGTAGCGTATCGGCAGGCGTTGTTGCAACAGCAAGGACCTGACCAAAATGAATATTGCCTTTCTGACCAATGAATATCCGCCAAACGTCTATGGCGGTGCCGGGGTTCACGTCGAATACCTGACCCGCGAACTGGCAGCACTGTCCGGTGGTGCTCACCACGTGAAGGTGCTGTGTTTTGGTGACCAGCAGGTGCACTCACCGCAATTGTCTGTGCAAGGCGTTCAGGTGCAGGCCGACCTGCCGTCGCAGGATCCGCGCCACGAAAAGTTTTTCTCGACCATGCTGCAGGGGCTGGCAATGAGCGGCAAGCTGGCCGATGTCGATATCGTCCATTGCCACACGTGGTACACCCACTTCGGCGGCTGCCTGACCAAAGTGCTGCACGACGTGCCGCTGGTGTTGACGACCCATTCGCTCGAACCGCACCGACCCTGGAAGGCCGACCAGCTCGGCAGCGCCTATGCAGCGTCGACCTGGGTCGAACGCACCGCCTACCAGAATGCCGACGGCGTCGTTGCAGTCTCGCAGTCAATGCGGCAAGACGTGCAATCGCTATACGGCGTTGCGCCGGACCGCATCCGTGTCATACACAACGGCATTGACCTCGAACAGTATCGTCCCACCCCCAATCCGCAGGTCCTGGCCGAGTTCGGTATCGATCCGGAGTTGCCGTTCGTTCTGTTTGTCGGGCGCATCACCAAGCAAAAGGGCATCCTGCATCTGGTCAATGCGATTCGCAGTTTCCGCGACGGTGTCCAGGTCGTGCTTTGCGCCGGCGCACCCGACACGCCGGAGATCGGCAAACAGATGGCAGATGCCGTGGAGGCTGCGCGCCAGGTCACGAGCAACAAGATCATCTGGATCCCCGAGATGCTGCCGCGGGAGAAGATCATCTCGTTGTACACGCATGCGGCGATCTTTGTCTGCCCGTCGGTCTACGAACCATTCGGCATCATCAATCTGGAGGCGATGGCCTGCGAAACACCCGTAGTTGCCTCGGCGGTGGGTGGAATTCCCGAGGTTGTCGAACACGGCGACACCGGCCTTTTGGTGCCGGCCGAGACGGTTGATCACGCCGAGGTCGAGCCACGTCACCCACAGCAGTTTGCCCGCGACCTGGCGGCGGCCGTCAATACCTTGCTCGACGATGCGGATCTGCGGGCCCGCATGGGCCGGCGCGCGCGCGAACGGGTTGAGCAGAAGTTCAGTTGGACCAGCATCGCGCGCCAGACGCTCGCGTTCTACGAGGAAATCATCACCAGGCATGATGCGCAGCGCAAGGGTGGTCAAACATATGCCCGGCCTTCGTGAACCTGCGCGCAGTCGAATCGTTTTATGGGATGGTGATGCTCAGGACCGTTACCCGCACGGCCGGATTCAAATCCGCGTTTGTATGACGACCTGACGCGTGGGGACCGGTCGGCCCGGCAGACCCGAATCCCAATATGGATTACGACATTGTTGAGGACGGTTTTGCCGCATTGGCGAGCCAGATCGAGCGACGACTCGGATCAGCGGCTTAGACCTTCGCCTACCTCGCCGAACGATTGGCCGCCAAATTTTGTGGGGAGGTCGTAGTTGACGTTGTCCTGCAACGCATGTATTCTGTGTTCTGTATACAGATTAATGATCCGTTGTTGCCCCCAATGTCTGCCCAACTCATCAAGCTCGCCGCCGCGCCCGATCTGGTCGAGCAGGTCTATGCCCGGCTGCTGGACGCCATCAGTGATGGTTCGCTCGCCCCCGGCCAGCGCATCACCCAGGAGGACATCGCCGCGCAGCTGGCGGTCTCGCGCCAGCCGGTGCTGCAGGCGCTGCGCCTGCTCAAGAAAGACGGATTCGTGCACGATGCGCCGGGTCGTGGTGTGCTGGTCGCGCCGCTGGACCCGGACTGGATCGTCAAGGTCTACCAGGTGCGTGGTGCGCTGGATGCGCTGGCCGCGCGGTTGGCGGCCGATGTCCGATACCGGATCGACCCGAAACTGATCGTCCGTGGGCGCAAGGCGGCGCAGGCCGGCGATGTCTCCGCCATGATCGACGCCGATCTTGCTTTTCATAACGCCATCTACGAAGCCTCGCAGAACCCGCTGATCGCCGAGAGCGCGCACCAGCACTGGCGCCACCTGCGTCGCATCATGGGCGCGGTGCTGCAGCACTCCGGGCAGCGCGAGGCCCTGTGGGACGAACACGCCGCAATTGCCGAAGCCATCACCCGCGGCGATGGCGACACTGCTGCCGCGCTGATCACCGGGCACGCACACCGTGCCAGTGACAACCTCACCGATATCCTGACCCATGTACTGGCCGAGCGCCGAGGAGACACCCGATGAAACTGACTACCGAGCAACGCGAACAATTCGACCGCGATGGTTACCTGTTCTTTCCGGGGCTGTTCAAGCCCGACGAGGTGCAGAAACTCACCGACGCCGTGCCCGAGCTGTACAGCCGGCGCGAGGCCTACAACGTACGTGAAAAGGGCAAGGATGCGGTGCGTACCAATTTCGCTGCGCACATGGTCAGCGAGCCGTTCGCGCGGCTGGCGCGCCATCCGCGCATGATCGACCCGGTGCAGGAGTTGTTCGACGAAGCGCTCTATATGCACCAGTTCAAGATCAACGGCAAGATGGCGTTCGAGGGCGACGTGTGGCAATGGCACCAGGACTACGGGACCTGGCTCAACGACGACATGATGCCGACCGAACGCGCGATGAACATCGCGATCTTCCTGGACGAGGTGAATGAATTCAACGGCCCGCTGATGCTCATCCCCGGCAGCCACAAGAAGGGCGTGGTGGAGGCCAAGCACGACCTGACCACCACCAGCTACCCGCTGTGGACGGTGGACAACGACCTGATCCGCCAGTTGGTCGAACGCGCCGGTGGCAGGAACGGCGGCATCGTCTCGCCCAAGGGTCCGGCCGGCTCGATGATCCTGTTCCATAGCTGCCTGGTGCATGCCTCGACCAGCAACCTGTCGCCGTGGAACCGGGTCAGTGTCTACTTGAGCCTGTGTGCGGTGAGTAACCACATCCGGCGCCACAAGCGACCGGAATACATCGCGCACCGCGACTTCGCACCGATCGACTGCCTGCCCGATGACTGCCTGCTGAAAGACTACCCGGTCGACCTGCCGTGGCGCGATGGCATGCCCGCCAGTGCGCTACAGACCACGTCGGTGCCGCTGGGCGAGATGAAGGAGGCGGCATGAGCCCGCAGGGCCGCCTCAAGGGCGAATACCGCAGTGCGGAGCACGAAGGTACCCCAGTTGCCCGCCGGGCCGCCCCAAGGCGAATAGTCCCGCAGTGCGCAGCACGGAGGGCAGTCCAATGAGCCTGTACTCCAAACTTCAGCGCCGCGCCGCCGATGGCAAGCCGGTGCGGGTCGGTCTGATCGGCGCCGGAAAGTTCGGCTCGATGTACCTGGCACAGATTCCGCGCACGCCGGGCGTGCAGCTGGTCGGTATCGCCGATCTGTCTCCCGATGGGGCACGGGCCAATCTGGCGCGTGTCGGTTGGGAGCCCGGTCGTACGCAGGCAACGTCACTGGACGACGCGCTGAAGAACGGCACGACCCACATCGGGGAAGACTGGCAGGCGCTGGTGCGCCATCCGGCCATCGACGTTGTCGTCGAATGCACCGGCCATCCGATTGCCGCGGTCGACCACTGTCTGGAGGCGTTTGCGCATGGCAAACACGTGGTCAATGTGACGGTCGAGGCAGATGCTTTCTGTGGCCCCTTGCTGGCGCGCAAGGCCAGCGAGGCCGGTGTCATCTATTCGCTCGCATTTGGCGACCAGCCGGCGTTGATCTGTGACCTGGTCGACTGGGCGCGCACCTGTGGATTCCCGGTCGTGGCTGCGGGTCGCGGCCACAAGTGGTTGCCGCATTTCAGTGAATCGACGCCCGATACGGTGTGGGGCAACTACGGTCTCACGCCGGAGCAGGCTGAACGGGGCGGACTGAACCCGAAGATGTTCAACAGCTTTCTCGATGGATCGAAGCCGTCGATCGAAAGCACCGCGGTGGCCAATGCGACCGGACTCACCGTGCCGTCCAACGGTCTGCTGTACCCACCGGCCAGTGTGGAGGACATTCCGTTTGTCACCCGCCCCATCAGCGAAGGTGGCGTGCTCGAACGCAAGGGCATGGTCGAGGTGATCTCGTCGCTCGAGGCCAACGGCCGCAAGATACCGTATGACATCCGCATGGGTGTCTGGGTCACGGTCGAGGCCGAGACGGACTACATCAAGAACTGTTTCGAGGAATACAACGCACACACTGACCCAAGCGGGCGCTATTTCACGCTGTACAAACGCTGGCACCTGATCGGACTGGAGGTCGGCATGTCGGTGGCGTCGGTGGCATTGCGCGGCGAGCCGACCGGAGTCGCGACCTGCTGGAATGCCGACGTGGTGGCCACCGCCAAGCGCGACCTGGAGCCAGGGGACATGCTCGATGGCGAAGGTGGCTACACGGTCTGGGGCAAGTTGCTACCGGCCGACACCTCGGTGCGTATGGGGGGTCTGCCGCTGGGGCTGGCGCATGACGTCAAGGTGCTACGGCCAGTCGCCAAGGGGCAGAGTCTGAGCTGGTCGGACGTGGCGGTCGACACCGGCACGCGCGCCTATGTGCTGCGCAAGCAGATGGAAGACCTGTTCGCCGAGCCGCAGCGCAAGGTGGCTTGACCGTCAGCGGCCCTTGGCCTTGCGCCAGGCGGCGAAATCGTCCTTGGACTGCTGCTGCGTGGCCGGATACAAGCCGATGATGGAGCGGCCTTTCTGCACCTCTTCGGTGACGAAGTCCTCATACGCCGTCATCTCCACCGCCTCGTCGGCGACCTCGTCGGCCAGGTGGGCCGGGATCACGAACACGCCTTCCTGGTCGCCGACGATGACGTCGCCGGGGAAAACCGCCACATCACCGCAACCGATCGGCACGTTGATGTCCATCGCCTGATGCAGCGTCAGGTTGGTCGGTGCGGATGGCCGGTGGTGGTAGACCGGGAACGGCATCACGGAGAGTTCGGGCGAATCGCGAAAGCCGCCATCGGTGACGACGCCGGCAGCGCCGCGCACCATCAACCGCGTGATCAGGATGGCGCCGGCCGATGCGGCGCGTGCGTCCTTGCGGCTGTCGATGACCATCACCGCACCTTCGGGACATTGGTCGACGGCCACGCGTTGCGGGTGTTTGGGGTCCTGGAACACGGTGATCGGGTTCAGGTCTTCACGCGCCGGGATGTAGCGCAGCGTGTAGGCCTCGCCCACCATGGTCGGTGTGTTCGGGTTGAGCGGGCGCACATCCTGGATGAACTGGTTGCGCAGGCCGCGCTTGTACAGCGCCGTGCACAGGGTGGGGGTGCTGACGGTCTTGAGTTTTGCGCGGGTTTCGGGTTTCAGTGCCATAGTGGTTCTCCTCGGGTTCAATAGATGACCGGCTCGCTGACGGGCGCGCCGAACGATGTTTCCAGGTAGTCGAAGTCGCAGCCCTTGTCGGCCTGCAGGATATGCTGGCTGAACATGTAGCCGTAACCCCGTTCGAAGCGTTTGGGCGGCGGTGTCCAGGCCGCCTTGCGCGCAGCCATCTCGGCCTCGGTGATGTCCAGGTGGATGGTGCGCGCCGGCACGTCGACCACGATCATGTCGCCGTTTTTCACCAGTGCCAGAGGGCCACCGATATACGCCTCGGGTGACACATGCAATACACAGGCGCCGTAACTGGTGCCGCTCATGCGCGCATCCGAGATGCGCATCATGTCGCGCACCCCCTGTTTGACGAGTTTGGTCGGGATCGGCACCATGCCCCACTCGGGCATGCCCGGGCCGCCTTGCGGGCCGGCGTTACGCAGGATCATGACATGGTCCTCGGTGACATCGAGGTCCGGGTCGTCGATCGCATTTTTCAGGCTCGGGTAGTCGTCAAACACCATGGCCGGACCGGTGTGGCGCAGGAGTTTCGGGCTGCAGGCGCTGGGCTTGATGACGCAGCCGTCGGGCGCCAGGTTGCCGCGCAGCACCGCGAGCGCGCCTTCCTGGTAGATCGGCTTGTCCATCGGGCGAATCACGTCGTCGTTGTAGACCTCGGCGCCCTCCAGGTTCTCACCCAGGGTCTTGCCATTGACCGTGAGCGCATCCAGGTGCAGCATGTCGCTGCCCTGCAGCCGCGACATAAGGCCGCGCATGCCGCCTGCGTAATAGAAGTCCTCCATCAGGTAGGTGGTTCCGCTGGGCCGGATGTTGGCGAGCACCGGCACCTTGCGGCTGAATGTATCGAAGTCGTCCAGTGTGACCGTGCAGTGCGCGCCGGCCCGGCGCGACATCGCCACCAGGTGGATGATGGCGTTGGTTGAACACCCTTCGGCCATGGCCACGGTGATCGCGTTCTCGAAACTCTTGCGGCTCAGGATACGCGCCGGTGTCAGGTCGTCCCACACCATGTCGACGATGGTGCGTCCGCAACGGGCCGACATGCGGGGATGGTTGGCATCCGGCGCCGGAATGCTCGAGGCGCCTGGCAGCGTCATGCCCAACGCCTCGGCAATGCCCATCATCGTGGCGGCGGTACCCATCACCATGCAGGTGCCGTGGCTGCGCGCAATGCCGCCCTCAACCTCCAGCCACTGGGTCTCGGTGATGTTGCCGGCGCGGCGCTCGTCCCAGTACTTGAAGGCGTCCGAGCCCGAACCGAGCGTCTGGCCCTTCCAGTTGCCGCGCAACATCGGGCCTGCCGGCAGGTAGATGCACGGATAACCGGCCGAGATCGCGCCCATCATCAGCCCCGGCGTGGTCTTGTCGCAGCCGCCCATCAACACCGCACCGTCGACCGGGTGGCTGCGCAGCAGTTCCTCGGTCTCGATCGCCAGCAGGTTGCGGTACAGCATCGTCGAGGGTTTGACGAAATTCTCGGACAGCGAAATAGCCGGTAACTCCAGCGGAAAGCCGCCGGCCTGCAGGATGCCGCGCCGGACATCGTCGACGCGTTGCTTGAAGTGCGCGTGGCAGGGGTTGATGTCGCTCCAGGTGTTGATGATCGCGATCACCGGCTTGCCTTCCCAGTCGGCGCGCTCATAGCCCATCTGCATTGCCCGCGAGCGGTGCCCGAAGGAGCGGAAGTCGTCAGGGGCAAACCAGCGCGCGCTGCGCAGCTGATCGTAGGTCTTGCGGGTCATCTCGGTCCTCGTGTGTGGCGCCAGATTGGCCTGGCTGTGTGTTGTGCGTCGCATCCATGGCGTTCCAAGGACCGACACGGGCTGCGCTCGCAAGGGTAACGCAGTCGGTACCGTGTTTGTTGTCGATGATGTTTTGTGCGTAGCACTTGCGATCGTTGGCGCTCAGTGGGCGCGGCCTGGCGTGTTTCGCCTCGGATCGCCGCAAACCGCGGCGATCGGCCCATGTCCTTCGCCATGCAATCGGCTGTGCCGACGCAGATGTGCAGGTTCAGGGCGCGTCGCCCAGCCAGGCGCCGTCGGTGCGAAGCCGATCCTGCAGGCGACGCACTTCCAGTGCACGCGGCGCAATATGTGCGTCACAGGCCATCACCGCCGCAGTGCCGGCCGCCTGTCCCATCACGAAACAGGCCCCTGATACGCGCGCCGCGGACTGCCCCATGTGGGTCATCGACGCACAGCGACCGGCCTCCAGCAGTTTGTCCATGTCGCGCACCAGCAGCATGCGCCAGGGCAGATGGTTGCAGCCAGGGCAGTGCGGGATGTCCTGCCATTTCAGTGCCACGTTGCCGGCCACGTGTTCCTCGAACATCCAGCCATTGACGCCGATGGTGTCGTCGAAGCTGGCGCACTGCAGTACATCGTTTTCGCTCAGCTGGTAGTCGCCCAGCACACTGCGGGACCCGCTGATCGGCTTCGGCTTCGGCATCGCCATGGTGATGGTCATTGCGTATCGCGTCTTGACGCCCGGATCCGGTTGGGCCGTTCCGTCAGAAGGGCGCGTCGGCGTTGCCGGGCGTATTTGTTGGCCGTTCCGCCGGCGCGTCATCCGCGGCTGGCACGTCGCCGGCCGGGGCACCGACACCTGCACCTGCACCACGCAGCATTGTCAGTTTGCTGCGCACTTCGGCTTTTTCTCCGACTGTGGCGAACTTGCTGTATTTGCCGATGATCGACACCAGTTGTGCATAGATTTTCGGGTTGCCGGCCAGGCATTCCTTTTGCTCGAGGAAGTTGGCCTCACCACTGAAATTACCGATCAAGCCGCCGGCTTCAGTGACCAGCAGCGAGCCGGCTGCTACGTCCCAGGGTTGCAGCCCGGTCTCGAAAAAACCTTCGGTGAAACCGGCAGCCACATAGGCCAGATCCAGCGCTGCCGCGCCTGGGCGGCGCAGGCCGGCAGTGCGTTGCATCACGTCGCCCATCATTGCCAGATAGGTGGGGAAATCGTCGCCGGCGCGAAACGGAAAACCGGTGGAAATCAGGCTTTCCTGGAGTCGGATGCGCTTGGACACCCGTAACCGGCGGTCGTTGAGGAACGCGCCACGGCCCTTGGTCGCGGTGAACAGGTCGTTGCGCGACGGGTCATAGATAACCGCTTGTTCGATTTTCCCCTTGACGGCCAGCGCGATGCTGACGCAATAGATGGGAAATCCGTGGATAAAGTTGGTGGTGCCGTCCAGCGGATCGATGATCCAGACAAACTCGGAATCGCGCGCGCCATGTTCGTTGCCGGATTCCTCGGCCAGGATACCGTGCCCGGGGTATGCCGCAAGCAGGGTTTCGATGATGACTTTTTCGCTTGCATGATCGACTTCGGTAACGAAGTCATTGACCTTTTTTTGCGAGATGCGCACGGCCTCGACATCGAGCGCGGCGCGGTTGATGATGGCACCGGCTGCGCGTGCGGCCTTGACGGCGACGTTGACCATCGGATGGAGATTTGGGGACGGCATATTGTGTGGGTCTCGGTTTGGCCACGCGACAAGGGCGCGGGCCGCACGGGAAGCAGGAGCATCGATCCGCGGCGCGATGACGGCGGGCAAGGGCGCATTTTCCCATGAAAAGAAGGCTGCTGGCTGCGCCCGCGCGGCGCTGAGACAATTGCGCCCATGCAGACACGTTTCGTAATGATCAATACCAGCCACGCCGGCAATGTGGGGGCCACCGCGCGGGCCATGAAGGTGATGGGTTTCGATGATCTGGTGCTGGTGGCGCCGCGCTGGGCGAACGTGCTGCGCCGCGAGGAGACCATTCAGCGCGCCAGCGGGGCGCTCGATGTGCTCGCGCAGGCGCGCATCGTCGAGACGCTGGACCAGGCGCTCGGCGGCATGACGCATGTGTTCGCCACCGCGATGACGCCGCGCGATTTCGGGCCGCCCACGATGAGTCCACGCGACTGCTTCACGCGCCTGACCAGTGGCAGCCCGCTGGTGCGGGCCTCGGATCCGGACGCGCAGGCGCAGGTCGCCGAGGCGCCGCACGGGGTCGCCTTTCTGTTCGGTTCGGAACGGTTCGGCATGCGCAACGAGGACGTGTACCGTTGCCATGCGGCGCTGCAGATCCCGACCAACCCGGATTTCGGCTCGCTCAACCTGGGCGCCGCCGTGCAGGTCATTGCCTACGAATGGCGCCAGGCGCTGGCGGGGTACGCGCTGCAGAGCCCTGCGGTGGCGCCCCGGGCGGCCGATGCGCAGGAGCTGGCCGGCTTGCTCGCCCATTGGGAGAAAGCGCTTGTCGCCATCGACTATCTGGACCCGGGTGCTCCGAAAAAACTGATGCCACGGCTGAACCAACTTTTTAATCGTGCCGCCGTGACGCAGGAAGAAGTCAATATTCTCAGAGGTGTCGCCAAGGCCGTGTTGCGCACGGCGGCGCGTGCGAGGGGCTAGACTATCAGTTATGTTTTCCCGTTTACGCTCCGACATCCAATGCATCCTCGACCGTGATCCTGCCGCGCGCAGTACATGGGAGGTGCTGACCTGTTACCCCGGCCTGCATGCGTTGATCCTGCACCGCCCGGCGCACTGGTTCTGGAGCCACGGGTTCACGTGGCTGGGAAGGTTTACCTCGCACATTGCGCGCTGGCTGACCGGCGTCGAGATCCACCCTGGTGCAAAGATCGGCGAGCGGGTGTTTTTCGACCATGCCATGGGTGTGGTGGTCGGCGAGACAGCCGAGATCGGTGACGGCTGCACCATCTACCACGGCGTGACGCTGGGTGGCACCTCGCTGTACAAGGGCGCCAAGCGCCACCCGACGATCGGCAAGGACGTCATCATCGGTGCCGGCGCACAGGTGCTGGGCGGTTTCACAGTCGGTGATGGCGCCAAGATCGGCTCCAACGCGGTGGTGACCAAGCCCATTCCGGCCGGGGCAACGGCGGTCGGCAACCCGGCCCGCATCATTGAGGCCCATGCCGATGCCAAGCGCGAAGCGGCGGCATCAAAGATGGGTTTTTCGGCCTATGGCGTGACCCAGAATGATGATCCGTTGAGCCTGGCGATGCGCGGCCTGATCGACAACGCCACCTCGCAAGAGCACCAGATCGCGATGTTGTGGCAGGCCATCGGCACTTTGTCCGAAGGGCGTCCGGCCGGCGGTTGTGTGCCGGACGACGCGGTGCGCGACGGCACCTTCGAGGGTGAAAAACTCACCCAGTTGGTGGGCAAGTAGGGCCTGCGGCTCTCAGGCCGCTGTGCCGACCTGGACCGGTCAGGCCCCGGCGACGGGACGCTGTGCCGACTTGGGCCGGAATGCCCTGCACTCCGTGTCCACCGTCTCCAGGTAGGGGCCGCCGATCAGGTCGATGCAGTACGGCACCGCGGCAAAAATACCACCAACCACAGACACGCCCTGCGCGTCGCGCAGTCCCCCCAAGGTTTCTGCGATGGCCTTGGGCTGCCCGGGCAGATTGATGATCAGCGCTTTGCCCCGGATCACTGCGACCTGTCGTGACAGAATGGCTGTGGGAACGAAACGCAGGCTGATCTGCCGCATCTGCTCTCCAAAACCGGGCATTTCCTTGTCCGCCACGGCCAGCGTGGCTTCGGGCGTCACGTCACGCAGCGCCGGGCCGGTGCCGCCGGTGGTCAGGACCAGTGAACAGCCTGCATCAACCAGTTCCACCAAGGTGGCACTGATCTGCACCTGTTCGTCGGGAATAAGCCGGGACTCGAACTGCAGCGGATTGTGCAGCGCACGGCTGAGCCATTCCTGCAGTGCGGGCAGGCCCATGTCTTCGTAGACGCCTCTGGAGGCGCGGTCGCTCACCGATACGATTCCGATGCGTACCGGGTCAAATGTCGGATTTGCTGCTGCCGGGGAAGTCGGGCTCATCGTTGTCCTTGGGGTCGTGCAATTGCGCGCGGATCAGCTGGAACAGTTCGCGGTAGGCCTTGCCATGGCGCGGTGTTTCGCCGTCCTTGGTCGGCAACACGTCGCGCCGGGCCTGGCGGATCAGGGCGCGCACCTGCTGGCTGTCTGACTGCGGGTACTGGTCGATCCAGGCCTGCAGCGTGGCGTCGTCCTCGATCAGCTTGTCGCGCCACTGCTCCACCTGGTGCAGCGCCAGTGATTCGCTGCTCGAGCCCCGTTGTTGTTCGGCCAGTGCGGCGCGCACCTGGTCGAGTATCGCGGGGTCGAGACGGCGCATCAGCTTGCCGATGAACTGCATCTGGCGCCGTTTGCCTTCGAAGTTGCTGATGCGTTTGGCTTCGGCGACCGCATCGATCAGCTGCTCCGACAGCCCCAGGCGTGTCATCACCTCGACGCGCAATGTCTGCAGCGCTTCACCGAGTTTCTGCACCTCGAGACTCTCGTGTTTGCGGTCGGTACGGCTGGGTTCGTCGCCACCCTTGAGCTCGCGCTTGAGCTCCAGATCGAGTTCGCTGCCTTCGGCGACGAACTTGCCGGATACGAAATAGCCTTTTTTGGGTTTGCGGGACATGGGCTTATGCGGACTTGTGCGGGCTTGTCGGCCCGTGCGGGCCTGGATACTGACAGCCAAGTATCATAGTCCCCCAAGTGAACGATCCAAGAATGAAACAACACAAGCAGACCCGAGCCGATAGCGGCTTTAGCTATAGCCGCCCCTTTTTCGAGGAACTGGTGGATACGGCACTGGCCCATGCGCGCAAACTGGGCGCCAGCGATGCCGCCGCCGAAGCGTCGGAGGGCTGCGGCCTGAGCGTGTCGGTGCGCAAGGGCGCACTGGAGAACGTCGAACGCAACCGGGACAAGTCGCTGGCGATTTCGGTTTATGTCGGCCAGCGTCGCGGCAACGCGAATACCTCCGATTTCTCCACCGCCGCCATTGAGCAGACGGTACAGGCGGCATATGACATTGCGCGTTTCACCGCGGAAGACCCGATGGCCGGACTGCCTGATGCGGCGGACATCGCGCTGGAGCCGCACCGGACCGATGAACTCGAGCTGTTTTTTCCCTGGGCAGTGACCAGCGAGCAGGCGGCGCAAATGGCCCAGGAGTGCGAGGCTGCAGCGCTCGACACCGACCGGCGCATCAGCAACAGCGAAGGTGCGGCGGTATCGGCCCAGCAATCGCATTTTTTCAGCGCCCATACCCATGGGTTCCGCGGTGGTTATGCCAGCTCGCGGCACTCTATTTCGGTCTCGCCCATCGCGTCTGTCGGTGACGACATGCAGCGCGACGCCTGGTACAGCTCGATGCGCGACGCCTGTGAGCTGGCCAGCGGTCCGCAAATTGGCCGTTACGCAGCAGAGCGGGCGCTGAGCCGGCTCGGCGCACGCAAGATATCCACCCGCCAATGCCCGGTGTTGTTCGAGTCGCCGCTGGCGTCCGGGCTGCTGGGGGCCTTCGTACAGGCCATCAGCGGCGGGTCCTTGTACCGCAAGAGTTCGTTTCTACTTGACTCCCTGGGTAAGCGGGTCCTGCCCAAGCACATCGATATCGAGGAAGACCCGTTCATCACGCGCGGCAAGGGCAGCTCGCCGTTCGACGACGAAGGCGTGCGGGTCGCGCCACGCACCGTGGTCGAGGCCGGCAGGGTCAAGGGGTATTTCCTGAGCAGCTACACGGCGCGCAAACTGGGCATGCCGACCACTGGTAACGCCGGTGGCTCGCACAATCTGGTCATGCGTTCGCGGCTGACCCAGGACGGGGACGACCTGGACGAAATGCTGCGCAAGCTCGGACGTGGCTTGTTCGTGACCGAGCTGATGGGGCAGGGCGTGAACTACGTGACCGGCGACTATTCGCGCGGTGCCAGTGGTTTCTGGGTCGAGAACGGGCGCATTGCCTACCCGGTGCACGAGATCACGATCGCCGGCAACATGCGCAACATGCTCAAGGACATCGAAGCCGTTGGGGCGGATACCTACAACTTCGGCGCCAAGACGGTCGGTTCGGTGCTGATTGGCAAGATGAAGGTGGCCGGCAACTGATGCTGCCGCCCGGAGCGGCGGTCCAGGCCGCTCCGCCCTCTGGTTGGTCTTTGCCGGTTCAGCCGGCCAGCGCGGCCTTGACGGCTGCCGACACCTGGCCCATTTCGGCCTTGCCCGCCAGTTGGGTCTTGGCCAACCCCATCACGCGACCCATGTCGCCTGCCGCAGGCTTGCGCCCCAGTTCCGTTGCCAGTGCCGCCACGATGGTGTCAATGGCACTGCGCACCTCGACCGCACCCATGCGCTGTGGCAGGTAGGCCACCAGCACTGCCATTTCGGCACTTTCCTTGTCGGCCAGATCCAGCCGATCGGCTGCGGTGAAAGCGGTGATCGAGTCTTTGCGCTGCTTCACCAGTTTGTCGATGATGCCAGTCACGGCGGTGTCGTCGAGCGTGACGCGTTCATCGATCTCTTTTTGCTTGCACGCAGCGAGCAATAGGCGGATGGTGCCCAGACGTGTACTGTCCTTGGCGCGCATGGCCGCCTTCATGTCTTCGGTGATCTGATCCTTGAGTTCCATGGTGTTTACCTCGCTTTCATAACGCAAAAACCCGCGCCCGGATGAACCGGCGCGGGTTAAGCCAATCGCGCAAGCCCGCAGAGCAGGCCAGCGTCGATCAGTACATCTTCTTCGGCAACTGCATCGACCGGATGCGCTTGTAGTTGCGCTTGACCGCAGCGGCCTTCTTGCGCTTGCGCTCGGCGGTCGGCTTTTCATAGAACTCGCGGGCGCGCAGATCGGTCAGCAGGCCCAGTTTCTCGATGGTGCGCTTGAAGCGGCGCAGTGCCACGTCAAACGGCTCGTTTTCTTTTACACGGATGGTGGTCATTAGTAATCGGGTTCCAAAATGTGCCTGGGCAAGATCGCGCTCCCGGGCTGAAATCTGTTGGCGACTGCATCAACTAAGGGCCCGCGCAGCTTCGTACGCAGGGCCGGCATTCGCCAGCAAAGCCATAAATTATAGTGCCTTTGTGGCGACGTTGGCCAGACTTGCTGCGAGGCCGTTTGCGCAGGCATGGGCGCTGGCCCAGGCCCACTGGAAGTTGTAGCCTCCAAGCCACCCGGTCACGTCCACGACTTCACCAATGAAATACAGCCCTGGCTGGGTCGACTCCATGGTCTGGCTGGACAGGCAGCGGGTGTCCACGCCGCCGGCAGTGACCTCGGCCTTGGCATACCCCTCGGTGCCGGTCGGGGTCAGCTCCCAGCGCGCGAGTTGCTCGGCCAGCGCTGCTAGTGCCTTGTCGGAGCTCTGGTCGATCGGGCGATGCCAGTCCTGCCCCAGCCGGGTGTCCTGTGCGATCCAGGTGTCGGCCAGGCGGCTCGGCACCAGTGCCGACAGTTCGTTGCCGAGCAGCTTGCGCGACAGCCCCTTGGCCCGCACCAGGGTCTGCAGCATGCTGGTGTCCGGCGCCAGGTCAACGCGCAGCGGCGTGCCCGGTTGCCAATAACTCGAGATCTGCAGCACCGCCGGCCCGCTCAGGCCGCGGTGGGTGAACAGCAGGTCCTCGCGAAACCGCGCCTGCGCGCGTTTGCTGCCGGTCTCGATGGCAACCGGCAGCGACAGGCCGGACAGCTCGGAGAATGGTGCCCACTGCGCAGCATCGAACACCAGCGGCACCAGTGCCGGCCGGGTATCCACGATCGGGAGACCGAACTGGCGCGCAATGCGGTAGCCGAAGTCGGTGGCGCCGATCTTGGGAATCGACAGGCCGCCGGTGGCGATCACCACGGCGCGGCAGCGGATCGCCCCCAGCGCGCTACCCAGCAGATAACCGTCGCCATCGGTGGCCAGCGTATGGATCGGGCAGTTCTGCCAATGCACCACACCGCCGATGCCGCATTCGGTCAGCAGCATCGTGATCAGGTCCTGCGCGGAATGGTCGCAGAACAACTGTCCCTTGTGTTTTTCGTGGTATCCGATCTCGTGGCGGCGCATCAGGTCGATGAAATCTCCCGGCGTATAGCCGGCCAGCGCCGAGCGGCAGAACTTCGGGTTCCGACCCAGGAAGTTGTCCGGACTGGTGGTCAGGTTGGTGAAGTTGCAGCGCCCACCGCCGGAGATCCGGATCTTCTCGGCGATCTTGTCCGTATGGTCGACCAGCAACACCTTGAGGCCGGACTGGCCCGCCACGCCCGCGCAAAACAGACCGGCGGCGCCAGCGCCGATGACAACGACATCAAAACTGTGCATGTCCGCGAGTGTAGGGCGTTCATTCGGCGCGCTGCTCCGGGCCTGGTCTGCCCTGTGTGTCGCTGACCTCGACGTCCTGTGCGCGCAGATGCGCCGTCACCTTGGCATAAGACCCAAGCAGAAAGAACCCGCTGGCGTTCGCCAGCGGGTTCCCGTGTTCTGGCGCAGCGCCCGGCATCGAACCGGAAGCTGCGCACCTGCCGGCGCCCCACACATCGGCGGGGCGCGTATCGTCAGGGTTTGGTCACGGACAAGCCAAAGTAACTCGACTGCCCGCTGAAAGGCCCGACGGTGGCATTCAATCCCATGCCGCGCAGTGGCAAGTCGATGAACTCGGAGACGTTGACCAATGAACCTGCGCTGTTGGTGACGCCGGTTTCCGGCTTGCGCCAGCGGTAGCCCTCGCGAGCCGTGCCGTCCACCTTGTTGTTGAAAATCGTCTCGGGACGCGTGATCACCGGGGTGGTGGGGAAGTTGGTGACGTTGTCACGGTTGCAGGAACCATCGACATCGTTGATCCTAGATTGTCCATTAGAAGATTTCAAGCTGTATTGAGGTTGACTGGTTCACCCGCATTGGTCCACAGTCCCTCGAACCATTGCCGTCGTTGGCGTGCTACTGCAACGCGTAGCGTCGGTCTGTCTAGTT
>Ga0209491_10000143_pt1 | contig 128257 bp, 118 predicted proteins | sample BON02_FD_187213 | JGI IMG/M metagenome (GOLD analysis project Ga0209491, IMG submission 187213) | Freshwater microbial communities from Lake Bonney liftoff mats and glacier meltwater in Antarctica - BON-02 (SPAdes) (version 2) | ecosystem: Environmental > Aquatic > Freshwater > Ice > Glacier... | reverse complement strand
AGGCAGTGTCCACCCTTGGTATTGATCTCGATGTTACGAACCAGTTTGGGCGGTTCATGAGCGCTCTTCAACAGAAGGGGACCAAAATTCCGACCAACGATGTTTGGATTGCCGCGACCGCCCATCTGAGCGGCGCGACCCTCCTCAGTGACGATGATCATTTCGATTTTCTGCCTGGGCTAAGGAGGATGCGGAGTGATGATTAAAGACGTTCGATGATTTCGATGCCGTTTTCCTGGCCGAATTGGCAGAATTGGCGGGGTTCGCCGGGGATGGTGACGGTGTAGTCGGCGAAGGCGCGAGGGACTTCGACTCCTTCGTTTTTGGTAACGGTGACACCTTCGAGGTGTTTGTGGCTGGGAGCTTTGTCGAGTTTACTGCCGTGTTTGAAGACGATGAGGGCGCGTGGGTTTTTGCTGCCAGCAGGTCGGGCGACTGGGAATTTTGTCAAGATTTGCACCCTGACCCCTTTTTTCCTGACCCCTTTTTTCTGTGACCCCTTTTTTCCTGCCCTTCCTCGCGATCGCCTCGGTCATCCTTCAATGTGACCACTCGCGTGAGCGAGTGGAAATGACAACATCCCCGCACTTCCCAGACTGCGTCATACATCCTTCAATGTGACCACTCGCGTGAGCGAGTGGAAATCGGGGCAGGCTTTTTCCTTAAAGCGGCAGATAGCCATGCCTTCAATGTGACCACTCGCGTGAGCGAGTGGAAATTTTATAATGCTGGGCCGAGCGTCGCCGTAACGAGTTCATTGCCTTCAATGTGACCACTCGCGTGAGCGAGTGGAAATCGCGGAGATCAAGCCTTATGGAAACTGCCATCACCGCCTTCAATGTGACCACTCGCGTGAGCGAGTGGAAATTCTTGGGTTTGTGGGTCGGAGTCCCTCCTTTACCAACCTTCAATGTGACCACTCGCGTGAGCGAGTGGAAATGCCTTGGCGAGTTTTCCACGAAGACGAATCTCGGTTCCCTTCAATGTGACCACTCGCGTGAGCGAGTGGAAATCAGGTTGGGCAGGGTTTATAATAGAGGTGCAGCCAGACCTTCAATGTGACCACTCGCGTGAGCGAGTGGAAATAGGAAGCCGATAATTCCCCCGACATTTTCAACCCATTCCTTCAATGTGACCACTCGCGTGAGCGAGTGGAAATGGTCGCGGCGGTGCACGCTTGGCTCGACTTTTTGGACCTTCAATGTGACCACTCGCGTGAGCGAGTGGAAATTATTCCCCCCAACTTTCCGAGGATTCGAAGGTCTCCCTTCAATGTGACCACTCGCGTGAGCGAGTGGAAATTCCCTCGGCGACGTGGCGGGCGATTATGCCATCGATCCTTCAATGTGACCACTCGCGTGAGCGAGTGGAAATCCCGAGGAATTAGAGCGACTGGGCCAGATCCTTTTCCTTCAATGTGACCACTCGCGTGAGCGAGTGGAAATGTATTTAAGGAGGTGTTTACGGTGCTGACCCATCCCCCCTTCAATGTGACCACTCGCGTGAGCGAGTGGAAATTGTCCCATCTTCTTTTCCTCTTATGAGTAATTCGTAGATCCTTCAATGTGACCACTCGCGTGAGCGAGTGGAAATTCCCCAAACCGATGCTCCCAGACATTAAAAACCACCTCCTTCAATGTGACCACTCGCGTGAGCGAGTGGAAATCGTTTTCCTGGAATCCGCTTGGCCCGTCGAGGGTCAACCTTCAATGTGACCACTCGCGTGAGCGAGTGGAAATGACTAGCCTAGGACTTGGGACCGGCGATAACGTGACGCCTTCAATGTGACCACTCGCGTGAGCGAGTGGAAATCTGGCGATGATCCCCAGCAAGGACCGGCGATCGACAAGCCTTCAATGTGACCACTCGCGTGAGCGAGTGGAAATCAGCAAAAACGTTGAGTTTTCGGACGCAGCATCGCACATCCTTCAATGTGACCACTCGCGTGAGCGAGTGGAAATCTGCATATACGTAATCGTCCGAGGATGCCCGGCGGGCGTCCTTCAATGTGACCACTCGCGTGAGCGAGTGGAAATGATTACGTATATGCAGCGCTCGGAGACAGGTGTAATCCTTCAATGTGACCACTCGCGTGAGCGAGTGGAAATAAGAAAACAACGACCACCCCAGGCCCCCACCCAAGCCTTCAATGTGACCACTCGCGTGAGCGAGTGGAAATTAACTCGGCGCAGGGAGTTCAAGCTCTCTTCGCCAACCTTCAATGTGACCACTCGCGTGAGCGAGTGGAAATGGCGAAATTCTGGAGTCCCTGCCACCGAATAATCCCCTTCAATGTGACCACTCGCGTGAGCGAGTGGAAATATGCCATCCGACAAGGATACGACAGCTTAATCCGCACCCTTCAATGTGACCACTCGCGTGAGCGAGTGGAAATAGGAGCGCCGAGACTTTGGAGGCGTAGAGTTTTTCCCCTTCAATGTGACCACTCGCGTGAGCGAGTGGAAATCAATTTCCTTCTCAACCTCATAAGGAGACATCATTGATCCCTTCAATGTGACCACTCGCGTGAGCGAGTGGAAATGGGCACGTTGACCTCCCTTGACCCTGACATGAGACGCCCTTCAATGTGACCACTCGCGTGAGCGAGTGGAAATGCAACGGCAAGCGCGCCTGTGATCGCTGCCCCTCCCCTTCAATGTGACCACTCGCGTGAGCGAGTGGAAATCGCCGCCAGTTGGTTCCGTCAGCAAAAGCGAGTGTAGCCTTCAATGTGACCACTCGCGTGAGCGAGTGGAAATTTGCCCGTACTAGTATCAACCAAAAACCTACTATTACCCTTCAATGTGACCACTCGCGTGAGCGAGTGGAAATACCCCAACTGTAAAGCCCTCGTCGAAGGTCACCACCCTTCAATGTGACCACTCGCGTGAGCGAGTGGAAATAGCCACCGGCTGGACCCTTCCGGCAGCATTGTTTCTGGACTCTTGATGCGAGAGCCTGCGAAGACAAGACCTTTTTCAAACCATCCAGTTCAAAAAAACCCTCTCCAAACATTGTCATTTCAAAGAACGCGAGCGCCTCCCGGCTATTGGGAAGGTCACAGCCTCTCGCAAGAGAATTCCCACGACCTTTCCCGAGTTTCGTCAGATGATATGGCTTCGAATTGCCGGTTGCCACGCTTTTCCAACGCAGTCCAATTTATCTACCCAGTTAAGCGACGGGGGGCCGATATCAAGAATGAGAAGTTGATCTTCCTCCGCGTGCAGAATCACGTCCGACAGCGCGATCAGGCGGACTTGTTCCTTCTTGGTGAGTTCGCAGAGAAACACGCTGTATTGAACATGTTCTCCGTGATCCTTCAGAAGATCGAAAAGTTGGGTCCGCCTTTTGTCTTGCGCGATATCGTAGGTGCAAAGGTAGAGCTTGCGCTGATGTCTTATCTGACGGTGGGCCATGGGATGGAGGGGATGTCTTTTCTGAACCACCGGGCGAGGAGGCGGGCTTGAATCCGGATAATGGTCCGCCACGAGCATCGATAGTCGAATTCAGGATGGGTGTAGAGTTGGTCGAGCCTCTGCTCCCACGCCCGCAGGAGGGCTTTCCGGGCCTCCGGTTTCATTGTGCAGCCGTTGCGATTACTCACAAAATTCCGGGGTTGGACCATCCCGGTATTAATGGCGGTAATGACCACGCTATCGGCAAGGACGGGGCGGAAAGGTTCCATGAGATCGAGGGCCAAGGCTGGGCGTCCGTGTCGCGGCTGGTGATAAAGTCCCCAGTAGGGATCGAGTCCCTCCGCCCACAAGGCGACGAGGCATTCCTTGGCAAGTACGGCGTATGTGAAGGAAAGCATGGCATTGATCGGGTCTTTCGGAGGACGTCGGTTTCTTGACGAGAAGTCGAAGGTTGGCATCTCTCCGGTCTTTAGCATCGTGGAGAACTTGGAAAAGTAGGTCGCGGCAGCCTGACCTTCACGGCCGAGCAGTTCGGGGAGATTTTCAGCCGGACTGTGGTCGAATCCCCGGACCTGGGAGGCAAGGTCATCGGTGGCGCGCCCTCGTTCTTCCTTGCGGCCGTTGCGAAGGAGGAGGGATCGTTGGTTGACGATCTTGGCCCGGACGAGATCGCGGGCGAAGGAAAGACACCGTTCGCGATCCGCCGCGAACCCGTATTGGGCGCTCCGGTTGTAGGCGTTTTCGATCCCGATTCCGCTGCTCATTCCGTGGAACCACCCGCCGGTCGAGAAGTGGACCACCGGGATGTTTTTCTCCATGAGGAGATGAAGTGCTTGGGCCGAAACCTGGACATTTCCCATCAGAAAGAGTTGGCTCACCTCGATCAACCTTGCTCCGCCGATTTTCTTTCCTTGTTTTGAAACGGTGAGGGTTTCCTTGGACTTTCCGACCTTGGCTCCTTGCTCCTGAACATAAAACGGAAGGGCGCGGTCACGGGCGGGATAGAGTCGGCGGACGTCCTTTCCGGCCTTCGAATCGGTCGCGGGATCGTTGCAGCGTTTTTTAAGGTCGGCTGTTTCATCGGGCAAACAAATCCCGCACAGGGAGCATCCCCAACACTTCGGGCTGTCCTCCAGCGGTGGGGGCATGTCTTGTTGATTGCGGCCCGCCCGGATGTTTGAAATGACCTCCCGCGTGGTGCTTTCCAGCTCATCGCTGAATTCCACCCGTACCCGCGAACGGCTTCCGGCGTAATAGACGAAGCCGTGATCGCTCTCATATCCGTGCTCGCGGAGGAGAAGGCCCTGGGCCATGAGCTGGATTCGTTCGGTTTCGTAGCTTCGCTCCTCGGTATTTGGGACGCGGCCTTTCTTGGTTTCGACAGGTGCGGCTTCCCCGGATTTAGGGTCACTGGAGACAAGGTCGAGCTTCCCCATGAGTCCAAGATTCTCACTGCCTAGAGAAACGCTTCGTGAGATTTCCGGAGGTTCATCCCCCTCTTTCTGCTCACTCTCGGCCATGAGGTCGGAAGCTTTTTTGGCAATTGTTTCCGGGAGCAAGTGGTCGAGGCGATCAATCCGGCGGTGGGCGTGCTTGCCCTCGATGGTGTGAACGTTGTCATCCCATCGCCCCTCGACATACATCAGGTGGAAGCGGCGGGGACAGTAGGCATATTGAGCGACCATATCGACGGTGGCCCAGTCTTCGGGGAGGGTGGAGGAAAGTTGGTTTCCCATGGGATTGGAGTGGGGTGAGGGGTGGCATGGTTAGACGGCAGGAGATGATGGGGAGAAGTAGAGACTTTTGTCGGCATTGAAACGTTCGCTCTGCCAGGCGCGGGTGATTCCGCGGGCGGAGCGGGATGAACCGTCATGAGCCATGAGATCAGGACAATGAAGGAGGAGGGGCACAAGCTCTGTGGAAACTGGAGCTGACCAAACGGGCCATCGGAAAATCCAAGCTTTTGACGGGCGGGAGAACCCCAAAGTTGCTCCGGTCTTTCCCCATGGAACCGAGGGATAGAATGTGAGGCCGATGAAGGCGAGAATGTTGAAGGCAGGGTAGTCGGCTAGATAGTCGCCTTTGATATTCCCCCCGGGGTCATGGCTTCTGTATGCGGCGGCGCGATACTCAGCGGGATGCCAGCGCAACGATTTGGCATCTACGGAGTTTTGTTTCCCTGCCAAAGAATTTGCAACTTCATCGGGCTTAAGGAATGCGATGAGTTGGAAAATATCGAGTAGCAGACATTTACCACTTTGTCCGTTGCTAAAGGAAAATTTCGTTGGCAAAATGAAATTCGTTTTCTCCTCCGTCAGCTGGCTAGAATAGGATGCGTAAAGAAGTGCTGGGAGATTTTTCAATCGAGAATTGGAGGATTCCCTGAAAGCGCACGCCATCTTCAATGCTCGTCGATAGGTTTCGCTTTCGACCTTGATGATTTTGCCATCCCCGTGCCGAAGTGGAGACAACGGGTCGAGGTTGAGCTTTTGCAATGCGTCCGTGACTTGAGCGGACCAGTCTTGGGGTAAGATGACATTGGTCGAAATAACAGGCGTTGCTCCTTCCCACGAGAGACGAGGTTCCAATTCTGGCCATATGAGATCGAGGAGACGAAGGATGCCGAGGCTTGCGAGAAAATCCCGGGGATTATTTTCGCGCAGGGTTTTGAGTTCTAGTTTTTCAGACATTGCATTCGGGGGTGGAGGGATTGGCGCTTTCGCGTTGATCGGCGAGGCGGAGGATTGTTTCGAGGTAGGCAAGGCCCCACCAACCGAAGCGGCGGGTGAGCTTGGTGTATCGTGCAGTCACTCCACTATCGATGTGGGCGAGCGGGGAATCGTGGCCGGGATAGCAGATTTCCTCGCCATTGACGGTTGCGAAAAAAGGCTCTGCTTTCGGATCTGGAACAATCGGCGCCATGGCTCGGCAGTGGCCATGGTGGCTGGCTACCAAATGAAGCAGGAGGTCGCGCTCCGTGTGATCTTGCCCGAATTTTGATTGCTCAACGATCAGGGTGGAGAGTAGTTCATGGCGGAAGCTCTTTGGTAGGTCTGCTTGTTTTCGATAGAATTCGCGAACGCTCCGGTTGTGTTGGCCCTGACTTTTGGCGAGGGGGCTTTTCCCTAAAGCTGCCAGCATCGTGACTCCGTGAAGCTGGGCCTGGAAGCGGGGGTCGAGCTTGCCGAGGTCATGGTGCAAAGCTGCGCTGATGATGGCATGGTGAAATTTGCCGGGAATGTGATTTTTTTGGAGGAATCCTTCGACGACTTTCGCCACAGCTTTGTTGTGGAAATCGAGTTCGGCCTTTTCGTCGGCGTTGGTCGTTTGGTTTCCGAGATCCTCGGGGATGAGCGGCCAGTTGGAGAGATTGAGACGATCCGGGTGACTGATGATCGCTCCGCCCTCCGGGTGAGCCGAAACTCGCCAATCCAAAGTTGCTCGTTTTTGAAGCTGACTGGCGATCTCCCAGATTTTCGTGAGTTGGGATTTTTCGGGAAGGTGAGTGGTGAGGAAATGGATGAGAGCGGGAATTGCTTTTCTAACTTCCTTTTCGCTGAAGCCCTTATCGTCTTCACTTGCCCTCGGCCAAAGAGAGGGACTGAGCTTCTCTTTGAATTCGTGGTGCTTGTGAGTCGGTAGGAGGCAGAGGAGGGCATCGATGTTCGGTTTTCCCAGACGGATTCGGATTTTATCACGGGCCTGGATATGAGCGGCTTCATATTGATCAAGTGCCCAAGGTTGGACCTCGGGAAGTGGAAGAAGTCTAGCGAGCTGTTCTTGTGATGTTTGGCTGGCAATCACAAGTACGTCACCGGGCCGGAGTTCGGTGATTGTTTTTAGCAAGGATGCTTCTCCATTTGAATATTTCCAAACGCGTAGGGTCTTTGCGATGTAGCGGGACTTTGGGAGAGATTCATCGTCAGAGACGCCGTCGCCTGAGTTATCCTTGGCCTGGACGGGATTTGAAAGCCAATTCCGGGCATGGGCCAAGGGGATTGTCGCTTGCTCGGTGACCAATGGGGGCAGGTCGGTGAGAACGGCCTCGGCAAGTAGGAGCGGTTCTCCTTTTGAGTCAAGAAGGTCGGCTCTCAGGCAGACACTGACCTGGGCAAAGTCACGGCCTGGTCCGTGGATGAAGTGGGCGACTTCGGGCTCGGCATGTGGCGGGGGCGAGGTCTGTGCCAAGAGATCGAGATACTGAGGGAGGAGAATCGGTGCCGGAGTTTTCGGCCCGAGAAGAGTTGCAAGTTTTCTAGGATCGGGCGGACTTTGATCCAAGGCGGTAATTCCGAAATCGAGGTTTTCCCGTTCTTTCAACCAAGACCAGACGTGTGGAAGGCAGGTTCCGTAAAGTGGGTCGGTGAGCTTCTGATCCAGAGCGATTTCCGGGGCGAAGATAATCCCGGTTGCGTCGATTTTTCTGCCATAGCGGTTGAGTCTTCCGAAGCGTTGCTTGAGGTTGTCAAATGGCGCGAGTTCAGTGAGGAGGGCATCGAAATCGAGATCGGCTCCAACTTCGATGGTCTGAGTCGCGATGAGAATGAGGCGAGGAACATCGGGTGATGGCTTACTGGATTTTAGCTCGTGCGCCTCGACGGTTTCATTCAGGAGAGCATCCCGATCAAGTGGTCTGAGGCGGCCGGTGAGGAGCCGGAGAGCGGCTTTGTGTTTTTTTGCCTCGGGAGGGTTTCTGAGATGATCGAAGAGCTGTTGGGCGGTCTCAATCCGGTTGACGACGATGAGGATTCGTCGTACGTTTCGCTCGAAAATTGCAGGAATTTCTTCTGAAATTGCGGTGGTCAGTTTCTTGTGACGGGCCGCTCCTTTTGCACCAGGCACTTCGATGAGAGTGGTTGGTTTGGTTGCGGCGATCCTTTGTCGGATGATTGGGTTTTCATGGTCCTTTTCGTCTAGTTCAAAGGCATCGCTGGTTCTGGCTGGAGGCGTTGCGGTGAGTTGGACCACGGTGAAGGGATTTTCAAGATGCTGAGCAGAGGTTTGCCGGAGATTTTTAATCGAGGTGAGCGTTTCGGAGAAGGCGAGTTCGGAATGGGCTTCGTCGAGAATGAGAAGGGCGTCATTTGTTAGAAGGGCCGCGTGAATGGGGCGTGCCCCGTTGCTGAGGCCATAGCCCCGAAAAAGGATGCGTGATCCGAGTTGGTCCAGAGTTGTCGTAATGATGAGTGGCTGGGTCGGAGTTCGTGCCCAAGAGTTGTCGGTAAAGGTGGCTCCGCGCAGAGCGTAGGATTCGAGCGGGAGGCCATCGGGTTTTCCGGAGAGATGGAGAAGAGCGATTGCGACCGGATGAAGGGGGTCGGTTTTTTCGTAGAGGGCTGCGGCGAGGCGTTGTTGGATATGGCGAGCGCGGCTGAAGGCATCATCGACAACGATACGACGATTGACCGCGAGAACAATACGGACCGGGGCGGTGCGCTCTGCGGGTGGTAAATAGGCTTGGCGGGCCAGGTCATAGATTGCGATATCGAGTGCGCTGGTCTTGCCGGTTCCAGTGGGGAGGGTGATCCAAGGTGGCCATTTGCCTTCGGTTGCTACGTGATCGGAGAGGCGTGCTTGCCACGGAAACGGCAAGTGATTCCAGAGTTCTTGGGTGAAGGTTTTAAAGTCGGGAAAAGGAGTCATGAAGTTTTATGGTTTGTAGATTCTTCACTGATAGGAAGCATGAGGCCGTAACCCCGGTAGCGGCCTGCGCCGATAAGAAGGGGGCCTGAGACTGGTTCATCAAAGCTGACAACGGCGTGGATGTGGAATCGCTTCGGGCGTCCGCTTCGGGATTCTGGGGCAGGAAACGCGGCAGCAGGGGGGACGCCGTGTGTCTTTGAGTAGACCGACGGGACCACCTTGGATGGGATGGGGAGACCAGCTTTTTCGCAGCTCATCTGGATGATTCTTTCACAGCTTTCCGCCCACTTGACAGGGTCTTTCTTGAAGTGTGGTTTGGGGTGTCGATCAAGAATGACAGGGGTGGCCGACGTCCATGATTTTGATGCCATGGTCCATCGACTCGGTTCCAGGGTCTTTCCTGGCTTCTGGGAAGTGCTCGGTTTGAGTTCAAGATGCCAACTGGCATCCGCAGTGGTGATGGTGAGTGATTCCTCGCCTGCAAAAAGGGCTCGGCAAAGATGCTGCCATTGGAGACGGAGCTCGATCGGGTTGATGCCGAGATCCAAAGCGCGAGGAATGGCGATGCCGATGCCTTTGAGCGAACCATCGGCGTGTTTCATTTTCTCATGAATGAAGGGGAGTCCAAAGATGGAAAGATGAAGGGAACCTGCCGCCGCAGTTTTACCCCCGGAATTGGACGTCCGGTGACCGCTGATCCATTCGGGGACGGGGCCGCGTGATGGATCGCGACACCAGTGGTCGAGGATAGTTTTGTGCAGTGTTTGCGCGACAAGCCATGAGCTGGTGCTTGGGATCCGAGTCCCGCCTACGCGTTCGAGGATTAGGATTTGATTGTCCCATGCCGAGGGGTGCGCATTGGTCGGAGTGGCGGAGCAGTAGCCGACCCAGTGATGGGAGGGGTCATGCCTGCCGCGTGGGGAGGCGGAGGGTGAGAGGTGTTTGCCCGGTCTTGCTTTCTTTTCATTCTTTGCAACGAGAGCGAGTCGCTCCTCCTCTCGGCCGCTCACATCGAACGCTTCTTCGGCGGATTCGACGAGACCTTTCCAAGGTGTGCGGAGGACGTGTGCGGGTGTTAGATGATCGGTGTCATTGGACGGGCTGAGAGTTAGGGAATCTTCATTTATGTTCTCCGCGAGCGTCGCGACAACCAGTGAACTACTATGACCGAAGCGGGGAAGTTTTGAAAGAAGGCTGGTAAGAGCCTCCCGTGCTTCGGTTTCGAGTTTAGCTTCTTCCCAGTGGAAGAAGATACTTGGTTCATCAGCATCAAGGAAGACGCAAGGAAACGAGCGTGGCTTGAGTGGTGGTTTGCGAAGGTCGTTGCCCTTAGGCACGGTGGGGTTTTGAGGCACGAAAAAACCTTCTTGGGATGAAAGAACTACGTCGTGCGGTAGCGAAATCTTAGGCGGTCCGAGGGCGCAGAGCTTTAAGAGCGCGCTGCGTTCATGATCAGAATTTCCGGATTTATGGAGGGCGTCGAGAAGTGCGAGACAGAGGCGGGCAGGATGGGGTGGCCATTCTGGTTGGTCTCGGTCGTTCCAAGCCGCCGCAACGTATTTCCCGGTGGGAAACTGGAGCGAGATGGTGAGCGACATGGCTTTATTCTTGTTCTCCTTTTTCGCGATGCTGTTGCTGGGAAGTCGTGACGAGTTTTGCAAGGGCCGCCGATGGGGTGAGGCGGAGAGGTTCGTCATTCCAAGGAAGACCGACGGCTTTCGCCTCGGCAATGGCCTCGTTGAGAAGCCTGCGGGTATCTTCAGACTTTAAGGTGGTTTGCTCTTTCGAAGTCGGGTTGAGAATTTCCCATTCGACGGTTTTTTGATCCAGGATCAGGTCGCAACGCGAGCGGAGGTGCCAGCCTTTTTCAAGATTGAGAGCGGCGGCGTGGAGAGCCATGGCAGCAAGGACCGCTTGGGCTTTTGCTGAGGTTTCATCAGTTGATTTACCTTCGACCGGAAACTGAAGCTGGCGGAGTGCAGGAAGGGAAATGGTGGTTGATTGTTGGATGTAATCGACCGTGACGCCTCCGTGAGGTTGGGCTTCGGAACCGGCTTCCCACGGGATGCTTGAGTGATTGAGTTCTGAGGGTTTCGTAAGTTTTTTACGATTTGCGGCGATTGCGGCCCACATTTTATCTTCCGTTTCCTTGAGTATCTTTGCCGGGTCTGCTCCGCTGGAAGAATTGAGAGGGTCCACTCGGACCCCCGCCCGCTTGGCCGCTAAGCAGTTCACGCCAACAAGCTCGCTGACCACGCATCTGGTATATTTCTCTCCGAGGCCACCTGATGTGCCCGTTGAGTCCCAACTCCCTAACAAAAGGCTGGTTGGTGAGATTCTGAAAATCGCAGTGGCGTTTCTCGATGTTGCATCACAGGCAGCTTTTCCTTCTTCAGTGAGAGGGAAATGTTTTCCTTCTGCGTCGACCGAATCACGAAGAATGGCGTCGAAGATACGGTGGGGAGCTTCGAAGCAGGTGATGGTTCCGATGTCCTTGATGAGATTGGGAAGGCCTGTGAAATCCGAGACGACGTAAGGGAGATGAAGGTTCCCGCTTTTAATGTCTTCCAGAAGGGCTGACTCGAGTCTGTTCGCTTGCGATTGGACAGAGTCAATGATCGCGCAGGGAATGGCGGTTTCATATCCGGGAATGCGTCGATCCGAGATAAGATAGGTTCCACCAGCGACGGTGGAGGGGAAAATCAATTCGCCTTCGCCATACATCGGTTGGAGGCGAATTCTGAGGCGCAAGCCTGCGGCGGATTGGGTGGCTTTGAGGAGGTTGGGGTAGTTCATGGTGTTAGTAAGAGGTTTGAAAGGAGATTCGTTGACGGATATCAGGACTAGGTTTAAAAGCAAGCGATGAAATGGTTGGTGGTCGATAGTTCGGTTCTGGCATCCCTGTCGGGAATTGGAGTGCTCTCGCTTTTACCGGAGATGTTTTTTCCGATATTTCTGCCGGAAGCAGTCCGTTTGGAAGTGGTCGACGATGGCGAGGGCTGGCTGATCGCAAAGGAGGCCCAAGAGCAAATACTTGATGGATCCTGGTTGGTAACCCGGGAGTGTGGCTTTAAAGAGAAGGTTCGTTTTTTCCGTAATCGACTCGATCCCGGAGAGTCCGAAGTCATCGCCTTGGCGAAGGAAACGAAGTGCGTGGCTGCAATTGACGAGCGCAAGGGAAGGAAGGTGGCTGAGCAGGAGGGAGTGCGGGTGACCGGGAGTGTCGCAATTTTACTTTTGGCCAAGAGTCGGGGACTCCTGAAGCAGATAAAACCTTTGGTCTTCCAATTGGTTGCCAATGGCTTCAGGGCGTCGCCTGCTCTCATTGAAAAAATTCTCCACGATGCAAGGGAGTGATCCTTTTTCCGCTCTTTCCGGAGAGGTTTCCTAGAGTGGTCACATTGAAGCTTATTAAGAGGTTCTCCTAAAATGAGATCGTGCGAGTGAGCGTGTCTCTGTTCGGAGAGGCACGCTTTTTCATTTTGCCTCGGATGCGAAGAAGCCCTACCTTTCTTCCATGAGCGTGACCGTTGATATCGATGCGGAGCTTCTCTCTTCCGCTGGCTTGAGCGAGAGGATGCTTGTGGATGAGGTGAAACTGGAGGTGGCGTTGTCACTTTATCGGCGTGAGTTGATCTCGGCGGGAAAGGCTGCCGAGGTGGCCGGGCTGAAGCGGGGGTATTTTGAGAATATTCTGAAGTCACGGGGTCTCGGGTCAGAGTATTCGGAGGAGATGTTGGCGGAAGATCTGGCATTTGCGGCGGAAGGGTAATTTTCTGGAGGGAAAACGAAGTTGAGGTGATAATTGAGAATTGAGAATTGAGAATTAAGAATTAAGAATTAAGGATGAGGGATGAGGGATGAGGGATGAGGGATGAGGGATGAGGGATGAGGGCTGGAGGCTGGAGGCTGGAGGTCACGTAAAGGCCTTTGGCCCGCGTGGTTTTTTTGGTTGGGGATACCAAAAGCTGGAGCTTTTGGCTACCGTGATTGGTTGAGGGGGACACTCGCGGGACGCATGTGCGATGGGCTATTTGAGGGTGGATTCGAGTTGGAGCTGGAGCTGGAGCTGGAGAGAGATTTGGGTTGCGGTGAAAGGTTGGTGGGCGGATTGGCTTTTTTGATATTTTTGGGCGTCGAGTTTCCGGAAACGGAGGTGGTGCCAGTTGGATTCGTGGCCTTGGCAGAGGATGGGGAGGCCAGTGAGACGGAGGCCGTAGGAGCCGTCGTTGTTTTGGGTGGCCCGCTCGACGCAGTAGGTGGTGCCTTCCTGGAGGAATCCGTGGGGGAAGGTGAAGTCCAGGACGCTGAGGCCGGACCAAGCCAAGATGGGGATGGGGGTGGCGTCAATGCAGACGAGTTTTGTCCCAGGTGGGTAGGGCATAGGGTGGATGGATGGGTTGAATGATGGGTTGAATGATGGGGCCGAGAGAAAAGGTGCCCACTGGTCGTTGGGGGTGAAGATTTCCCGGGTCTTGGGATCCGGGACACCTCGGCGACCAGTGGGCTGGCCAAGGAAAGTTTTTTTCTATGAAGGTTGAAGGTTGGGGGTTGTTGTGGGGAGGCAGGTGCTACGGGCTATTTGAGGATGGCTTCGAGGTGGAGCTGGGTGTGGATGGGGGTTTTGGGGCGGTGGCGGTTTTGGTAGTGGATCCGGGAGCGGCGGATGGTGAGGGCGTGGCTGTGCTTGAGGCGGTTGATGAGGAGGAGGGAGAGGGTTTTCATGAGAAGCGGGGGATTAGCTTTGTTAAGATGTCTTGATTATTTCCGGAGACGGGGTATGGCTAGAAAAACGACTGGTTACAGATTGACGATTTTCTGATCGTTGAGCAAGGCGTTTTTTCAAAGTGAGGAAAAAAAAACGATGGGTAATCAAACGAGTGATGAGAATTGGGCGGCGCGGGAGCGCTTGCTGGGAATCGAGCGCTGGCTGTGGTGGCGCGGGTTTGTGGGGCGCCGTGATCTGATCGAGACTTACGGCCTCTCGGCGGCGCAGGCGTCGAGTGATTTGCAAAAATACCAGGAGCTGAATCCGGGGAGTATGAATTACCACATGAGCCGGAAGCGCTATGAGGCGGCGGAGGGGATGGGGTGTGTCATGGGGGAGCCGGACTTTGCCTCGGCGGTGCGGGTGTTTCTGGGAGCGGGGCTGACGGGGTCGGTCGAGGGGTCGTCGAGCGATCGGGTGGAGGTCATCGGGTTGCCGGTGCGGAAGGTGAAGCCGGAGGTCGAGCGGGGGATTGTCAATGCGCTTCTGAATGGTTGGCGGGTCCCGTTGAAGTATTCGGGGGTGAATTCGACTTCAGAGTTTGCGGGGAAGACGACGTGGGTGCATCCGCAGAAGTTGGTGTGGGACGGGAACCGGTGGCATTGTCGGCTGTGGTGTGAATCGCGGGAGGGATTCCGGGACTTTGTGCTGGGGCGGGTGATTTTGATCGGGCGTGCGGAAGAGACGGATTTTGAGGTGCCGCGGGATGGGGAGTGGGAGACGTGGAAGACTTTGGTGGTGAAGCCCAATCCGGAGCTCGATGAGAAGGCGCGGGCAGCCTTGATTTTGGATTACGGGATGGGGAAGAAAGAGCAGTTGAAGGTGAAGGTCCGGGTGGCGCTGGAGCAGTATTTGCGTCAGAGGTTGGGTGATTTCGGGAACGGACCTACGCGGCAGTTAGTGGTTGAGGGGGAAGTTTGCTAGGGTTCAGGGTTCAGGGTTCAGGGTTGGGGAGAGGGGGAAGTTTGCTAGGGTTCAGGGTTCAGGGTTCAGGGTTCAGGGTTCAGGGTTCAGGGTTCAGGGTTCAGGGTTGGGGAGCGTGGACTTGGAGTGCTATTGGTTTTGGTTGAGGGGGCTTGGTTGGGGGGACACAAGCGGGACGCATGTGCTACGGGGGCTTGGTTGGGGGGACACAAGCGGGACGCATGTGCTACGGGGGGTTTGTTGGGGGGACACAAGCGGGACGCTTGTGCTACGGGGGTTGGTTGGGGGGAGACAAGCGGGACGCTTGTGCTACGCTTTCGAAGGCCCGACGACAAGAGAGGGCTTTTGAAATCAGGGGAGGAACTTGCAGGGGATGCTGAAGTTTAGGACGCCGTGGCTTCTTGGGGGATCGATGGTGATGGAAATCACCGAGGTTTTTTTGACGAGGATGGAGCAGGTGGAGGCTCCGAGGACGTGCTCGACGAGGCCGGAGAAATCGGGTTCGTGACCGACGATGGCGACGGTTTCGAGTTCGCGATAGGCCTCGAGTTCTTCGAGGGCGATTTCGGGGTGCATGCCGCAGGCGAGCCAGGACTCGATGACGGGAGCGGGGCAACCTTCTTCGGCGAGGATTTCGGCGGTTTCCTTGGCTCGGAGAACGGGACTGGCGAGGACGAGGTCGGGGATGAGGTTGTGGGCCTTGAGGAACTGTCCGACCTGGCGGGCCTGTCGTTGTCCTTTTGGGATGAGGGAGCGGACGAAATCGCCGCCGGGGAGGCCATGGGCGTCGGCGGTGGCGTGACGGATTAAGATGAGGTTCATGCTAAGTTTGCTAGGGTTCAGGGTTGGGGAGAGGGGGAAGTTTGCTAGGGTTCAGGGTTCAGGGTTGGGGGGAGGGGGAAGTTTGCTAGGGTTCAGGGTTCAGGGTTCAGGGTTCAGGGTTGGGGGTTGGGGGTTCAGGGTTCAGGGTTCAGGGTTCAGGGTTGGGGCTCGGGCTTGATTGAGGGGTAACTACCATTCTCGGAGGGCTGCGGAGAGGGCGAGGATGGCGGAAACAGCCCAAAGCCAGAACCAGACGAGGCCCAGGAAGTAGAAGAGAGCGAGAATGATCCCGATGCCGATGAGGCCGCAGACGAGTCTTGCGCGTCCGGTTGTCTCGTTGAACCAATCGATGAGCATGGGGGTGTTTTCGTTACATCGTCATGCCGCCGTCGACGGCGAGGACCTGTCCGGTGATGTAGCGGGCGGCGGGGCTGGCGAGGAAGAGGACGGCGTTCGCGATATCCCCGACCTGGCCGAAGTCGGCGAGGGGGACTTTGGCAATGATGCCGGCCTTGAGGTCGTCGGAGAGTGCATCGGTCATGTCGGTGGTGATGAATCCGGGGGCGATGGCGTTGCAGGTGACCTTGCGTCCGGCGAGTTCGCGGGCGATGGACTTGGTGAGGCCGATGAGTCCGGCTTTGGAGGCGGCGTAGTTGGCTTGTCCGGCGTTGCCGATGAGGCCGATGACAGAGGAGATGTTGATGATGCGCGGGTCGGTTCCTTTCATGAGAGGGCGCTGGAGGGCCTTGACGAGGTTGAAGGCACCCTTGAGGTTGGTGTCGAGGACGGTGTCCCAGTCTTCGGACTTCATGCGCATGATGAGTCCGTCGCGAGTGACGCCGGCGTTGTTGACGAGGATGTCGATGCCGCCGAGGTCTTCGATGATTTGTTTGCCGGCTTCCTGGACGGCGTCGTAGTCGGCGACGTCGAGGCCATAGGAGCGGGCGGAGTTGGGGAATTCGGCATTGATGGCCTTGGCGGCGGAGCCACAGGAGGTGGGGTTGCGGCTAATGAGGGCGACCTTGGCGCCTTCGCGGGCGAAGGCTTGGGCGATGGCGAAGCCGATGCCGCGACCGGCTCCGGTGATGACGACTCGTTTGTCTGCGAACGTGGACATGGGGGGAATGGTGACGGGTTATTTTGAATTGGGGAAGTGGGAATTATTCTGGGGAAGCGAGGGCGTCGCGCAGGGCATCGATTTGCGCGTGCGAATGGGCGGCGCTGAGGGTGAGGCGGAGTCGGGCGGTGCCGCGCGGGACGGTGGGATAGCGAATGGCGGGGACGAGGAAGCCTTTTTCGAGGAGGTGTTGGGAGGCGGCGAGGGTGGATTCGTTTTCGCCGAGGATGACGGGGATAATGGGGGAGGGGGCGTTGAAGCGGGCGATGTTGTTGTGGAGTTTTTGGCGGAGTTTTTGTCCTTCGGGTGACTCTAGGAGGTGGAGGGCGGCGAGGGAGGCGGCGGCTTGTGAGGGGGCGGGGGCGGTGGAGTAGATGAAGGAGCGGGCCTTGTTGATGAGGAGGTCGATCCATTCGCGGGAGGCGGCGAGGGAGCCGCCGGCGGAGCCGAGGGCTTTGCCGAGGGTGCCCATTTGGAAGTCGATGTGCGGTTGAAGCGCGAGTTCTTCGGCGAGGCCCTGTCCGGTGGGGCCGAGGACGCCGACGGCGTGGGCTTCATCGAGGAAGAGGAGGGCTCCGTAGTGTTCTTTGAGAGCGACGATTTCGGCGAGGGGGCAGAGGTCGCCATCCATCGAGAAGACGGATTCGGTGATGATTAAAGGACGGCCTTTACTGGAGTTGAGGAGTTTTTCGAGTTTGTTGAGGTCGTTATGGGGGAAGACGCGGAGGGTGGCTCCGGAGAGTTTGGCGGCGTCGATGAGGCAGGCGTGGGCGAGCTTGTCGAGAATGATGGTATCGTCCTTGCCGACGAGGGCGGGGATGGTGCCCATCGCGGTGGCGTAGCCGTTGGCGAAGGTGAGGGCGGCTTCGGTTTTTTTGCTGCGGGCAATTTTTTCTTCGAGCCGGTGGTGGAGATCGAGCGAGCCGCAGACGAGGCGGGAGGCGGTGGAGCCGGTGCCGTGGTCATGAAGGGCGCGGGTGGCGGCCTTGATGAGGGCGGGGTGATGGGAGAGGCCGAGGTAGTCGTTGGAGGAGAAGTTGACGAGTTCGCGTCCGGCGATGGTGATGAAGGGCGGGTGCGGGGAGGAGACTTCGCGGAGGTGGCGGAGGAGGCCTTTTTCAGCGAGCTGGGAGAGTTCTTCTGATGGGGACATGGGAGTTTGCCAGGGTTCAGATTTCAGGGTTCAGGCTGGGTTGGGGGGCGCAGAGGTTTGGTGAACGCGGAGGGACGCAGAGGCTGGGTTGAGGGGGTTTTTGATCAGAGAGGGAGAGGGAGGGAACAGGGGGCGTGGTTGAGGGCGGGGAACCCACGCGGGACGCGTGTGCTACGGGGTTGGGGAGGGGGCAGTTGGGGGATTACTCGAGGGCCCAGCGGAGGAGTTTTTCCGAGTCGTTCCAGATTTCGGCGGAGTTGGAGCCGAGGGCGACGGCGATGACGCCTTTTCCGTTGAGGACTCCGGAGGAGACGAGGCAGCGGCCGGAGGCGTTGGTGGTGCCGGTTTTCATGCCGGTGCAGTAAGAGAGGCGGGAGAGGATTTTGTTGGTGTTTTTGAGGGTGCGGGTCCGTCCGTCGGGGTAGGTGAAGGTGTAGGATTGGGTCTTCATGCACTGGCGCAGGAAAGGGTTTTGGTGGACTTCGCGGGCGAGGATGGCGATGTCGAGGGCGGTGGAGTATTGGCCGGGTTCGGTGAGGCCGTGGGGGTTGAGGAAGTGGGACTGGGACATGCCGAGGGAGCGGGCGGTGCGGTTCATTTGGGCGGCGAAGGCTTCCTTGGAGCCGGAGAGATCACGGGCGAGGGCGAGGGCGACGTCGTTCCCGCTTTTGACGAGGAGGGCTTTGACGAGAGCCTGGCGGGTGTAGGTTTCGCCGGCTTTGAGGTAGAGCTTGGAGGGTTCGACGAGGGTGTCGGATCGTTCGACGGTGACGGGATCGCTGAGGGATCCGCTGCGGGTGGCGACGAGGGCGGTGAGGAGTTTTTGGGTGCTGGCGACGGCGCGTGGGGTGCGGGCATTCTTTTGGAAAAGGATGCGACCGGTGACCATGTCGATGACGATGGCGCTTTCGGCGCGGACGACGGGAGTGCCGACCGAGGGAAGGTTGGGGCGGACGTTTTGCGGCTTGATGAGGACCGGGGTGGCTTGCGGGGCGGCGAATCCTTGGGCAGGCGGTTGTTGGGCGCTGCAGGCGACGAGGGTGAGGGAGATGATCCCAACGAGAAATTCCCGAAACTTCATATGCGGGGGAGTGTGCCGAAGTTCGGGGAGGGCGCAAGCGAAAGGAGGGGGATGAGAGGGGAGAATTTAACCACTAATCCTCAGGCAATTTTCACGAATTTCTTGGTTGAGGGGGTGCTGATTTCCGAATTTAAGGTTCGTGGTTTAGGATCTTTAGTTCGACCTACTGGAATCAGGGTAGGGAAGTTGCTTCTTTTTCCCAGAGGCGGAGTTGGGCGAGGAGGCGTTTTTCCTGGGTCTTGTCGCGAGGGGAGTTGCCGTATTGGACGGCGTAGTGGTAGGCGAGGAGGTCGTTCAGGAAGGGAGGGGTGGAGATCTCCTCGAGATGGGCGCGGAGGGTACGTCCGGGGGGCATGGGGACTCCGTGGCTTTGGCAGGCGCGGCGGAAGGCGGCGAGGTAGTTGGGAGGCTGGGGGAGGATGCTGGTGGCGAGGGAGTGGTCGCCGGGTGCGAGGGCGGGGCGGCGGATGAGGAGGGCGAGGATGAGGGCAAGAAGAGAGGCGGAAGCAATCCAGGAGGCGGTTTTTAGGAGGGGGGTGAGCGGGGTGCCGGAGCTTGCTTCGACGTTGTCCGGGTAGTCGGGAAGGGGGGGCGGTTCGTCGGGTTCGGCCACGGAGGCGGTGCCTTCGGTGCGGTCGATGGGGGTGGTTTCGAAGATGACCCAGCCGTGGTTGCGAAGGTAGATTTCGGCCCAGGCGTGGGCTTCGCGAGCGCGGAAGACGAAGAGGTTGGGGCCGGCGAAGTAGCGCCCGCCGGACCAGCCGTAGGCCATTCTGGCGGGGTAGCCGAGGGCGCGGGAAAGCATGACGGTGGCGGAGGCGAAGTGGGTGCAGTAGCCGACGTTGGTTTCGAAGAGGAAGGAATCGAGTGGATCGGCCTCTTCGGGCATGTCGATCTTGAGGGAATATTGGCAGGTGGCGTTGAGGGTTTGGCGCAGGTTGATGAGAGCAGTGAGGGTGGGCGGGCCGAAGGATTCGGCGAGGGTTTCGATTTTTGCCCGCAGAATCGGGTCGTCGGGGAGGGCGAGGTATTCGGGCGAGGGGCTGGTGCCGGGGGAGGCGGGGGTGGGGATCTGGTCGAGGGTGCGGGGGACGGAGGTGACTTCGTAGCGGTAGCTTGTTTTGCCTTTGGAAACGGGTGGGAGGCGGAAGGTATCGGGCGCTGTTTCGCGAAGGGCGGAGAGGCGGATGGAGGCGATCTCGGGAAGGGCGACGGCGAGGGTTTGTCCGCTGGGGCTGGCTTGGTGTGAGATTTCGTAGGTGACGGGGGAAAGGGGATTTTCGAGAAAGATGATGGAGTCTCCTTGGGGTCTGCGTGCGACGGGGATGATGCTTTCGGGTGCCCATTCGCCATTTTCATAGGTGGCGAGGGTGAACATGCGGAGGAAGCGCTCGGAGGCGAGGAGTTGGCGGGAGTCTTCGGATGTTTTGGGAAAGAGGTAGACTTCGGGACGATTTGAGGGGCGGAGGTTGGCGCTTTTATTGAGAGGGCGATTGCCGAGTCCGGGGAAGAGCCAGTTGCCCGAAGTGGTCATATTGCCTCCTTTTCCGGGGCCACCGGAGGGTTCCTTTTCCTGGGCTTCACTCGCGGTGGGGTAGGACTCCGGGTGCAGGACTTCGTCGAGGGCATCGGCGAGATCTTCACCGAGAGATGGGGCGGTGGAGAGGAAGATGAGGAAGAAGCTTTCGACCAGGAGGACGGCGATGCCGATGGTGAGGTAGTCGAGCCAACGGGGAGAGCGGGCGGGGCGGGTCTCCGGGGCGGAGGGTTTCCCGGTCTGGCCCCAAATGGCGAAGGCCACGACGAGGGTTGAGACGGCGAGGCACACGCGCAGAATGGGGTGCCAGGCATCGGGCCATCCGCGCAGGAGGGCGTATCCCAGTGCGATGGCGATGATGAGAAGAATCGACCTCATTCTTCCCGCAATCTATGAGGCGGAGGCGAGGCTGTCGAGGGCATCGAGGAAACTGGGAAAGACGGGTTGCCAGCCGAGGTCGCGAAGCTTTTGGTTTTTCACGAGCTTGTGGGTCCAGGCGCGTTTGCGGGAGAGGTTGCGTTCGCCGGAGGGTGGAAGTGGTTTGTGGAAGTGGTTTGCCATGGCGGTGTAGCAGGCGAGTTGGCTCATGGGGGTGTCGTCGGTGACGTTGAAAACACCGGGGTGTTTGCCCTTGGCAAGAAAGAGGCAGGCGCGGGCGGCGTCGGTGACGTGGATTTGGTTGAGGATGCGGCGACCGTCTTCTTCGATGATGGCGGAGCCGTCGATGAATTTGCGGAAGATGACGCTGCGACCGGGTCCGTAGAGGCCGCCGAGGCGGGTGGCGGTATCGACCTGGGCCTCGGTTTGCAGAAGAATTTGGCTCGTTTCGCGGTCGGGATCGGTGGGGCTGGCTTCATCGACTTCTTCGCCGTGCGTTTGATGGTAGACCGAGGTGCTGGAGGTGAAGAGGAGGTGGGCGTTGGGAAAGGTTTCTTTGAGAAGGCGGGTGCCGTTGAGGAAGATGTTGCGGTAGGCTTCGGGGCCGCCGCGACCGGAGCTGGCGGAGAAGATGATGAGGTCGGGCGTCGGGATTTGAGAGGGGAGGTTTTGGATTGCGGCGGGGTTGGCGAGGTCGCAGGCGAGCGAGCCGTCGCCTCCGCTTTTGGTGAGGGTTGAGAGGTGGAAATCGGGCGCGGCGAGGCGGGCGATTTCGGAGCCGAGGAATCCGGCGCCCGCGATGAGGAGGTGAGTCATGATTTATCAGCGTAGTAGCTGATGATGCCCCCGGCAACTGCCTGGGCATACTCGCGATAAATTGCCTCGGGATCTGATTGAAAGCGGGCGATGAATTCGGTGCTGTTCATGACGTAGGGTTCCATGAAGATGACGGGGCAAAGGTAGAGGCGGTTGGCGAGGAGATTGCGGGCCCAGAGGAAGGGGTTGCTGTCGATGTTTTGAGAAGTCGTGGAGAACGGGGGGTAGGTGTAGGGGGGGAGATGGGAGGCTTTTGAGAAGACGTCGGCGATGCGGGTGGCGAGAGGGATTTCCTCGCTGATGACGCCGGAAAGAATACGTTGCAGCATGGCGAAGCGTTCGTCTTCGTTGGCGAGTTCGCCGGGGGCGTAGGTGCCGTTGAGGATGATGTGGAAATGTTGTCCCGGGACGGGGACTTTCGAGGCGGTGCCGTTGTAGTGGAGACAGAGGACGAGATCGGGCTGGATGGTCTCGTTGACGAGGCGGGCACGGGCGCGGATTTCGGAGGTGCGGTAGAAGAGGACGGGGTTGTTGAAGTTGTCGGGCGAGTAGGGCGTCAGGGGTTCGAGCTTGTCGCGGACGAGGGTGACCCGGGCGCCTTGTTGTTCGAGGAGGGGTTTGAGAAGTTGGGCGGTTTTGAGGGTCATGGTGCCTTCCTGAATGGGTGGGATGCCGGGGTATTCGTGATGACGTTCTTCGAGCTTCGCGAAGTCGCCGCCGATGTGGCCGGGGTCGATGGCGATGTGGTATCCGGTCAGGGGATGGTTTGGGTGATGAGGGAGAAGGTCGCGCGATTTCCAATTCCAACGGGCGCCGGGGGCGGGTTGGTCTGAAGTTGAGAAGCGGAGGCGGTAGTCGCCGATTTGGGCATGGTCATTGTCGATGCTGATCCATTCTTTCCAGGCATCTGACTTGGTGTAGACGGTGGTGAGGCGGTTGAGGAAGGTTTCCCGTGAGATCGTGTTTTGGAAGCGGTCGAGTTGGCTCCAGTCAGGCGGCGGGATGAGATCGGCGAGCTCTAGGACGGGCGTGGCCGGAGCAGGTGGTGGGGTGATCTTTTTGGGCCAGAAAACGAGGGCGAGAATGATCAGGAGAAGGGGCAGTGCGACGAGCCCGCGAAATGGCGTTGTTACTTTCCCCGGACTCATGGTTCACTGATGCAGCGGAGCGGGCGCTTTCGCAAATTCAAATAATTGAAACGGTGATGATGAGAATATTGTTTTTGGGAGATGTGGTGGGTTCGCCGGGCCGGGATGCGGTCATTGGGAACCTCGCTAGAATCAAGGAAGAGCGCGGGATTGAGTTCATTGTGATCAACGGCGAGAACGCGGCGGGAGGGCGCGGGATCACGCCCAAGATTTGTATTGAGTTCCTTCGGGCCGGGGCGGCGGTGGTGACGACGGGTGACCATGTCTGGGATCAGCGCGAGATTCTTGAGTATTTTCCCACCGAGCCGCGTTTGCTTCGGCCCATTAACTTTCCTGACGAGGCTCCGGGACGGGGTTCGGTGGTGTTGGAGACGGCGAAGGGGAAAGTGGCGGTGATGAATGCGATGGGGCGGACTTTTATGAATCCTCCCCTTGAAAATCCCCTGACGATGCTGGAGGGGGAGATCTCGAGGCTTCGGGAAGAAGAGGGCGTGAAGATGATTCTGGTGGATTTTCATGCGGAGGCGACGAGTGATAAAATTGCGATGGGACGGGCGCTCGACGGCAGGGTTTCGCTCGTGGTCGGGACCCACACCCATGTGCAAACGGCGGATGAGTCAATTTTTCCGGGCGGAACGGCCTATCTCACTGATGCCGGGATGTGCGGGCCCGAGGTCTCGGTGCTGGGGCGGGAAGTTGAGGCGGTGGTGTGGCGCTTCCGCACCGGGTTGCCGACACGCTTCCCTGTGGCCAAGGGAGATGTCCGGCTCTGTGGCGTGATTGTGGACCTTGATGAGGAGACCGGACGGGCCCAGGCGATTGAACGTTTTTCCGAGTTGATAGAGACTCGGTCGAAGGGCTGAGGGGGGGGACCTGATCCGATTTGATGCGATTGTTGCTCAAAAGCGGAAGAAGGTGACTCGATCTTAAATAAAATAAAGGTTTTCGGGGGATGGCGAGTCCTTCAAAACCCTAGTAGATAAAGGGCTTTGGCAAAAAATGCTTTCTTTTGAGAATACTTTTGACAGACTGATCGACTTTGCTAGTTTCCGCCTCGCTTTCGGCAGCGGGACGAGGACGGAGAGCTTCCAACGAAGTTTTTCCCTTTTCATTTCGAAGCTGAAGGCGTTCACAAACACTTTCTGGTAGCGCTTTTGTAGCTCAGGGGTAGAGCGCGTCCTTGGTAAGGACGAGGTCGTGGGTTCAATTCCCACCAAAAGCTCCAGAAGTGTGTGAGACGACCCAAAACCAGCTAAAACCAAAAACCAAAAAAATGGCTAAAGAACAGTTCAAACGCGACAAGCCGCACGTTAACGTCGGCACGATTGGTCACGTTGACCACGGTAAAACCACCCTCACCGCCGCAATTACCACCGTCCTCGCGGAATTAGGTGGTGGCGAGGCCAAGGCATACGATCAGATCGACGCCGCTCCCGAGGAGAAGGCCCGCGGTATTACAATTTCCACTGCACACGTTGAGTATGAGACCGCAATCCGTCACTATGCCCACGTTGACTGCCCGGGTCACGCTGACTACGTGAAGAACATGATCACCGGAGCGGCCCAAATGGACGGCGGCATCCTGGTGGTTTCCGCTGCCGACGGCCCCATGCCCCAGACTCGCGAGCACATCCTTCTTGCCCGTCAGGTTGGAGTTCCTGCTCTCGTGGTGTTCCTCAACAAAGTCGATCAGGTTGACGACGAGGAGCTTCTTGAGCTTGTCGAAATGGAAGTTCGCGAACTTCTCAGCATGTATGAGTTCCCCGGCGACGACATTCCTTTTGTCAGAGGGTCTGCCCTCAAGGCTCTCGAGGGAGACGAGGAGCACAAGGCAAACATCATGAAGCTCATGGATGCGGTTGATAACTACATTCCCGAACCCGAGCGCCCTGTCGACAAGGACTTCCTCATGCCGATTGAGGACGTGTTCTCGATCGAAGGTCGTGGAACCGTTGCGACCGGTCGTATTGAGCGTGGTATCATCAAGAAAATGGGTGAAGTTGAGATCGTGGGAATCCGCGACACCCAGAAAACGATCATTACCGACATCGAGATGTTCCGCAAGTTGCTTGACGAAGGTCGTGCCGGTGACAACGTCGGTCTTCTTGTCCGCGGACTTAAGAAGGACGACTTGGAGCGTGGTCAGTGCATCATCAAGCCAGGTTCGGTGAAGCCACACACCAAGTTCAACGCAGAGGTCTATGTCCTTTCCAAGGACGAAGGTGGGCGTCACACTCCTTTCTTCAGCAACTACCGTCCACAGTTCTACTTCCGCACCACTGACGTGACCGGATCCATCAGCCTCCCTGAGGGTGTTGAGATGGTCATGCCTGGTGACAACGTGAATCTCACGGTCGAGCTCATCACGCCCATTGCGATGGAAAAAGCGATGCGATTCGCGATTCGCGAAGGCGGTCGCACCGTTGGCGCAGGACGCGTCGGCGACATCCTTGAGTAGGCTCGATTTAGGCAGATTGGTCTCTTTTCTTGAAGAAATTGATCTGTTGGCTGGTTTTAACAGGGGCATCCTCTAAACGGGGTGCCCCTCAGTCGCCTCAAAATACAAACATCTTTAAAAAAGTCATAGGACAGTAGCTCAATTGGTAGAGCATCGGTTTCCAAAACCGAGGGTTGTAGGTTCGAGTCCTATCTGTCCTGCCACTTTCCAAAGATTTTCCAGATCACCCAAATTTTCAAATGTTCCAAAAAATCTTCAAATTCATCGGCGAAGTTAAGGCTGAGCTTCGTAAAGCTTCATGGCCATGGGAATCCGACCCAAAGATTCGTGGATTTAAGAAATACAAGGAACTCATCGACTCCACGGTTGTTGTGCTCATCGCGATCATTCTTTTGGCTGGCTATGTCGCCTTTTGGGATCTCATTCACACCCAGGCGGTGGGTTTTCTCGGAGGTCTTGCCAAGTAAGGCGACCTCCCGATCATTTTCGTTTCCAACCTGTTTGAAAACACCCAATTTGTAATGCCGACTATTCCCGCACCGAAAGACCAATGGTACGTTGTTCACGTTCTCTCCGGCCAGGAGGCGAAGGTGAAGGCCCGTATTGAACGCCTCGTCGAGTCCGAGGAGCTTGGAGATAAGATCTTCAATGTTCTCGTCCCCACCGAGCTGGTTTCAGAGGTTCGTGCCGGAAAGAAGACCGAGTCGAAGAAAAAGTTCTTCCCCGGTTACGTCATTATCAACATGCACCTTCTTGATTCGTCCAACGAAGTGGTCGATGATACCTGGACCTTTATGCAGCAGCTTGACGGTTCCATTGGCTTCGCCGGTGCCAAGAACAAGCCCATTCCAATGCGTCCCAGGGAGGTTGCCAGCATGCTCAGTCAGATCGAGGAGCGTGAGGGAAGCGTCCGTCCTTCCATCGAATTCGAGGTGGGGGATGAAGTCAAAGTTTCGGACGGACCATTCGAGTCCCAGACTGGAATTGTCGAGGAAATTGACCCCGAGCGCGGCAAGATGCGCGTTGCCGTGGCCATTTTCGGTCGTTCCACTCCCGTCGAGTTGGAATACTGGCAGGTTGAAAAAGCCTGAGCAAGTACTTGACATTTTCTCAAGAAATCGTCCACACCCTCTTCGCCGCTCGCGGCAAACCCCACTTACCAATCAAATACCATGGCCAAGGAAGTAAAAAAAGTCCTCAAACTCCAGATCCAAGCTGGTCAAGCAAACCCATCACCACCCGTCGGACCTGCCCTTGGTCAGGCCGGGGTGAACATCATGGGCTTTTGTAAGGAATTTAACGCCGCGACCCAGGCTTCTGCGGGTGATCTTCTCCCGACCATCATTACGGTCTTTAAGGATTCCAGTTTCACCTTTGTGACCAAGCAGCCGCCCGCCGCTGTTTTGCTGAAGAAGGCCGCCGGACTTGCGAGTGGTTCCAAGGAGCCCAACAAGGTTCCTTGTGGAAAGATCACCCGTTCCCAGTTGATGGAAGTGGTTGATCGCAAGATCGTCGATTTCAACACCGCCGATCGCGAAGCTGCCGCCCGTATCCTTGAGGGGACTGCGCGCCAAATGGGTCTCACGATCGAAGGTTAATTTCCCGGTGTCGGATTCACCGGCGCTGGCCAAGGCAGGAGGGGATTCAGTTCTCCGATCGCACTGCAAACAACAACAATGAGTAATAAAAGTAGCAAACGATACGTTCAGGCCGCAGCTCTCGTCGAAGAAGGGAAGACCTATTCCCTTGCCGACGCAGTCGCTCTTCTGAAGAAGTTTCCCGCCCCCAAATTCGACGGAACGGTCACGCTTTCGGCCCACCTTGGTGTGGATCCCCGCAAGAGTGACCAAATGGTCCGTGGTTCGGTGGCGCTTCCCCATGGAACCGGTAAAACCGTCAAGGTCATCGTTTTCGCCCAGGGTGATGCCGCCAAGGCTGCGCTTGAAGCGGGTGCCGACGAAGTAGGCTTCGAGGACCTTATCAAGAAGGTGCAAGGAGGCTATGTCGACTTCGACGCTGCGATTGCCACTCCAGATGCCATGACCGAAGTCCGCAAGGTCGCACGGGTTCTTGGACCACGTGGCCTCATGCCCAATCCCAAGACCGGCACGGTGACCGATGACACCGCCAAGGCGGTTCAGGCGGTCAAGGCTGGTCGCATCGATTACAAGGTCGACAAGGGGTCCAACATCGCTGCTGCGGTTGGTAAGATTTCCTTCTCTGATGAGAAACTCATTGAAAACCTGACGGCTCTCCTTGAGAGCATTGTCAAGGCCAAGCCGGCCTCGGCCAAAGGCAACTATCTCCAGAGCTTCACCGTGGCTTCTTCAATGGTTCCCGGTGTCCGTCTCGATCTCTCCGCATACTCTGCACAATAATCTACGCGAAGACCATGAATCCAGATAAGAAATACATTCTCGACGAAATCAAGGGCCGCGTTGATGACTCCGCCTTCGTAATCATCCTCGATTACACCAGCACTACGGTGAAAGAGTTCAGCGAACTCCGCAAGCGTCTTGCTGAAAACAGTGCCGAGTGCCACGTTGCCAAGAACTCCTTCATGAAGCGGGTGCTCTCCGATGCCGGCCTTCCCGACCTGAGCGCCGAGCTCGTGGGGCAGACTGCCTTTGTTACCGGAGAAAGCGACGTGTGCGCGGTGGCCAAGGTGATCAGCAACTTCCAAAAGGAATTCAAACGCCCCGAGGTCAAAGCCGGGGTGCTTGATGGCAGCGTCCTCACGTCCGAACAGGTCGGGGAACTTGGCAAACTGCCGGCCCGCGAAGTCCTTCTCGCCCAGCTTCTTGGAGTCATTAACGCTCCGGCTGGAAAACTCCTCCGCACCATCAACGAGCCCGGCGCGTCACTTGCACGTGTCATCAAGGCCAAGTTCGACGGCGGCGAATAAACACAACAATTTGAACGGATGGTCTTCCCGGTTTCGCTCTGCGAGTAACGGAATTCCTGGAAAACAAAACTGGTTCCTCGTCGGGCCTACAGCTGTAAGACTGAAATGCCCGGATGCTCCGGGCGCGACGATACCGACCCAAAAAAACAATGTCAGACATTACAAAAATTGCAGAAGAACTCGGCAAGCTTACCGTCCTGGAAGCTGCTGAACTGGTGAAACACCTTGAAGAGGAGTGGGGCGTATCGGCCGCCGCTCCTGCCGCCGCCGCCGCCGCCGGTCCCGCCGCCGACGCAGCGCCCGCTGAAGAGAAGACCGAATTCGACGTCGTTCTCACTGAAGCAGGTGCCAGCAAAATCGGCGTCATTAAGGCCGTTCGTGAAGTTTCTTCCGGACTCGGCCTTGCCGATGCCAAGAAGCTTGTTGAAAGCGCTCCGGTCAACGTCCTTGAGGGCGTTCCCAAGGATGCTGCTGAAGCAGCCAAGGCCAAGCTTGAAGAAGCGGGTGCCAAGGTTGAGCTCAAGTAACACTCTCCGAACCCAAACCCAACTCCAGTTTCGGCTGGAGTTGGGCCCGGGCGGAGGAGAAAAAATCACCCCTGACGATTTTTTCTCCTCCGTTCGTGCCCAGCCCCACAACTTGTCACATACGGAATTGCAATTCCAGAACCATAGCAGCCGTCAATCCCGTTGGGGCTTGGCGCAAACTTTTATCCGGATCCTATCATTATGTTGAAGCGAGAATACTTTGGAACCATTGAGGAGGTCATCGAGCCACCCAACCTGATTGAGGTGCAGTCCAAGTCCTACGAGGACTTCCTGCAAAAAGACGTGCCACCGTCGAAGCGAATCGAAACCGGTCTTCAGGCTGTCTTCGAGGAGGTTTTTCCGATCAAGTCTTATGATGAGACGATTGAACTTGGCTTCGTCTCATACGATATCGAGGACTCCAAAATGAGTGCCCTTGATGCCTTGCGGACAGGGGAGACCTTTTCTGCCGCACTTTACGTGACTTTCAACTTGAAGGATGACACCGGCACCAAGAAAGAGCGTGTTTACATGGGCGAGTTGCCGATGATGACCCGTCGCGGAACCTTCGTCATCAATGGCGCCGAGCGTGTCATCGTTTCCCAGCTTCACCGTTCACCCGGTATTTGCTTTGAGAAATCGGTCCACCTGAACGGTAAAATTCTCCATTCTTTCCGTATTATTCCCGACCGTGGTTCGTGGCTTGAGGTGCAGTTCGACACGAACGATCTCGCCTACGTCTATCTTGACCGCCGTCGCCGTCGCCGCAAATTTCTCGTCACGACCTTCCTGCGCGCCCTCGGATATCCCACGGAGCGCGATCTTGTCTCAAACTTCTACAACATCCAGAAGCTGAAGATCAGCGAGAAGATGGACGAGGAGTCCCTTGCTTCCCTGATGCCTTTCGAGGATATTCTTGATGGAGAAGTGGTCGTGGCCCGTTCTTATGAGCCGCTCTCAATTGGGGTCATTCGCCAGTTGGTCGCGCTTGGTCAGAAGACCGTGGAGGTGATTGACTCCAGCGAGGACGAGGTTCTTGTCAAGTCGCTGAAGAAGGACCCCGCTTTCGACGAAGAGTCGGCCCTCAAGGATATTTACCGGAAGCTTCGCCCCGGAGATCCTCCGACCGCTGCCAATGCCCGTGCCCTCCTGAAGCGTCTCTTTTTTGATCCCAAGAAGTATGACCTCACCCGTGTCGGTCGTTACAAGATCAATCAAAAACTTCGTATTGACGTTGATTCCGATGAGCGTGTGATGGTTGGGAAAGACTTCTTGCACGCCACCAAGTATCTCCTCGGTCTCAAGAAAGGGGAGGGGATCCTCGACGATATTGACCACCTGGGCTCGCGCCGCGTGCGCGCCGTGGGTGAGCTTCTCGCCAACCAGTGCCGTGTCGGTCTGGCCCGCACTGAACGCCTCGTGAAAGAGCGTATGACTCTCTTTGATGTCAACATTGAAGGGATGACTCCCCAGAAACTCATTAACCCGAAGGCTCTCAGCGCGGTGGTTCGTGACTTCTTTGGTCGTTCGCAGCTTTCTCAGTTCATGGACCAAACCAACCCGCTCGCCGAACTCACCCACAAGCGCCGTCTTTCGGCTCTTGGACCGGGCGGACTCAACCGTGACCGTGCTGGTTTCGAGGTTCGTGATGTTCACACCTCCCACTACGGTCGGATTTGCCCCATCGAGACGCCGGAAGGACCCAACATTGGTCTTATCAACTCGATGTGCACCTACGCCCGGATCAACGAGTTCGGATTCATCGAGACTCCCTACCGTGTCGTTAAAAAGGGGAAGGTTTCCAATACCATCGAGTATCTCACGGCCGACCAGGAAGAGGGTTACCTCATCGCGCAGGCCAACAATGCCATCGACAAGGGTGGCAAGTTCCTCAACGAGCGCATCACGGCCCGCGAGCGGGGCGAGTTCCTCGAAGTGGACCCCGAGCGTGTTGACTACATGGACGTTTCTCCGAAACAGCTCGTTTCGGTGGCGGCCGGTCTCATTCCATTCCTTGAGCACGACGACGCCAACCGCGCGCTCATGGGATCGAACATGCAGCGCCAGGGAGTGCCGCTTCTCGTTTCCGACTCGCCCTATATTGGCACCGGACTTGAAGAAAAGGCGGCCCGCGACTCGCGGGCGGTCATCGTAGCCGAGGCGGACGGAATCGTTGCGGCTTCGTCTGCGGAATACATCATCACGACCAAGGATGGCAAACTGCCTGTCTCCGACGAGCGTTACCTTTCCGAGCCTGAGACGATCAAGTCGAATCCTGAAAAGGGCGTTTTTGTCTATCCACTTCGTAAGTTCATGCGTTCGAACTCCGGTTCCTGCATCAACCAGAAGCCGCTCGTGAAGTCCGGTCAGAAGATCAAGAATGGCGACATTATTGCCGACGGCCCCAACACCGAACTCGGGGAGCTTGCCCTCGGTCGTAACGTGCTCGTGGCCTTCATGCCATGGAACGGATACAACTTCGAGGATGCCATTGTGATCTCCGAGCGCATGGTGAAAGAGGATATTTATACCTCGATCCACATTAGTGAATTCGAGTGTGCCGCCCGCGACACCAAGCTGGGACCTGAGGAAATCACCCGTGACATTCCAAACGTCGGTGAGGAAGCTCTCAAGAATCTTGATCACGACGGAATTGTTCGGATCGGAGCGGAAGTGAAGCCCGGCGACATTCTTGTCGGTAAGATCACTCCCAAGTCCGAGACCGAACTTGCCCCGGAGGAGCGCCTTCTGCGCGCGATCTTTGGTGAGAAGGCGGCTGATGTGAAGGACACCTCGCTTCGTGTTCCTTCCGGCTGCACTGGGATCGTCCAGGATATCCGCATTGCGACACACGGGATGGCCCGTCGCAAGGAGATTGTAGGTGATCCGGCCAAGCTCAAGAAGCAGCTCAAGAAGATCAACGACGACTACAAGAAGAAGAAAGACCAACTCACGGACCAACTCACCGAGAAGCTCTCCGACATTCTTCTGGGAGAAAAGATTCCTCTCGACGTGGTGAACGCGCAGTCCGGCGAGATCATCATTCCTGCCAACCGCAAGATCACCAAGACCCTCCTTCGCAAGCTGGCCTCGGTCTATGATCACATCGAAATCGATCCTTCTCCAATCCGGAACAAGATCCTCGAAATCATTTCGAGCTTCGAGGGACGTTTTTCCGAACTCGACGGAGACCGTGAGCGTCGCCTTGACCAGATCGAGAGTGGTGACGAAGTCGATCCCGGCGTGGTCAAAGAGGTGAAGGTCTTCGTTGCCGCGAAGCGCAAGCTCAGCGTCGGCGACAAGATGGCCGGACGTCACGGAAACAAGGGGGTTGTTGCGGTCATCGTGCCGGAAGAAGACATGCCTTACCTTTCCGACGGGACGCCTGTGGACATCTGCTTGAACCCGCTTGGTGTGCCCTCGCGGATGAACGTGGGACAGGTTTTGGAAACCCACCTCGGAGTGGCCGCGAAAGCGCTCGGCTTCAAGGTGGCCACGCCCATTTTCGACGGCATTCCGGAAGCCAAGATTTGGGAATACATGTCGGAGGCCAAGAAGGTCGAAGGCTACACCTGGATTGGTGACGGAAAAGACGGTTCGGTTGCCGGGAAGTCCACTCTTTATGATGGACGGACGGGCGATGCGATCCACCAGCCCGTTGTGGTTGGAATCATTTACATGCTGAAGCTTGGTCACCTTGTGGCCGACAAGATTCACGCACGTGCCGTTGGCCCATACTCACTTGTGACCCAGCAGCCGCTTGGTGGCAAGGCCCAGTATGGTGGTCAGCGATTCGGGGAGATGGAGGTGTGGGCTCTCGAAGCCTACGGCGCCGCCTACACCCTGCAGGAACTTCTCACGGTGAAGTCCGATGACGTGCAAGGACGCACGCGCATCTACGAAGCCATCGTGAAGGGAGACAACCATCTTGAGGCAGGAACTCCCGAGAGTTTCAACGTTCTCATCAAGGAGATGCAGTCACTCGGTTTGGATGTCAAACCAGGTCGTTCCGGCAAGAAGCCGGGAGACGACCTGCCGTCGGACTTCTCACTCGATGATCTTACTCTCTAAAATCTCAACACAAACCAGTAACCACTAACAAAAAACCAGGAAATTATCCCATGAGTGTTGAAACCAATCTTCGCGAACTCTACGGAGTCGACCAAAAGCCCGAGCCCTTTGATCAGGTCTCCATCACCGTCGCAAATCCCGAGACCATCCGCGGATGGTCCCAGGGCGAGGTGCTCAATCCCGAAACGATCAACTATCGTACCTTCAAGCCCGAAAAAGGCGGTCTCTTCTGTGAGCGTATTTTCGGACCAACCCGTGACTGGGAGTGTGCCTGCGGAAAATACAAGCGCATTAAACACAAGGGCACGGTCTGCGACCGTTGTGGTGTTGAGGTGACCTTGAGCCGCGTCCGTCGCGAGCGGATGGGCCACATCGATCTCGCGGTTCCCGTGAGCCACATTTGGTTCTACAAATGCATGCCTTCCCGTATCGGTCTTGTCCTCGACATGACCGCCCGTGAACTCGAGCGCGTCATTTACTACGAGGACTACCTTGTCACCGAGCCCGGCAAGACTCCTCTTGAGGCAGGCCAGCTGCTCACCGAAGGTGAACTCCGTGATGCCGAGGACGACTACGGTGACGAAGCCTTCCGCGCCGGAATGGGTGCCGAGGCGATCCGTGATCTCCTTTCCCAGGTTAATCTTGAGACCCTCATTGTGGAGCTTGAGGAAGCGATGGAATCGACCCGTTCCAAGCAGAATCGCAAGAAGCTCGCCAAGCGTCTCAAGCTTGCCCGTGGTTTCCTCTATTCCAACTCGCGTCCCGAATGGATGATCATGACGATTCTTCCCGTCATTCCTCCCGACCTGCGGCCTTTGGTTCCTTTGGAAGGTGGCCGCTTTGCGACTTCCGACCTGAACGACCTCTATCGTCGTGTCATCAACCGGAACAACCGTCTCCGTAATCTCCTGCAGTTGAAGACTCCCGAGGTCATCATCCGCAACGAGAAACGCATGCTTCAGGAAGCTGTCGACGCTCTCTTCGACAACGGACGCCATGGACGTGCGGTGACCGGTGCTGGCAACCGCGCCCTTAAGTCGCTTTCCGACATGCTCAAGGGCAAGGGCGGACGTTTCCGCCAGAACCTCCTGGGCAAGCGCGTGGACTACTCCGGTCGTTCTGTGATCGTGATTGGGCCGGAACTCAAGCTCAGCCAGTGCGGACTTCCCAAGAAGATGGCCCTGACTCTCTTCGAGCCGTTCATCATTCGTCGCCTGAAGGAACTCGGTTACTGCCATACGGTTCGTTCGGCCAAGAAGATGATCGACCGCAAGACCACCGAGGTCTGGGATATCCTCGCCGAAGTGACCAAGGGTCACCCGGTGATGTTGAACCGCGCTCCGACTCTTCACCGTCTTTCGATCCAGGCCTTCGAGCCCGTCCTTATCGAAGGATCTGCGATTCGTTTGCACCCGCTGACCTGCGGTGCTTACAACGCTGACTTCGATGGTGACCAGATGGCGGTGCACGTTCCACTTTCCGTGGAAGCGCAGATGGAGTGTCGTCAGTTGCTGCTTGCGACCAACAACATCTTCTCGCCCGCTTCCGGACGTCCCGTGATCACTCCTTCCCAGGACATTATTCTCGGAACTTACTACCTCACCTGGGCCCGTGTTCGCTCTCCCAAGGACATCGAGAAGCAGGGTCACCTGCCACTCTTCGAAAACACCACCGAAGTTGAATTTGCGATGGCCAACCGCAAGGTGGACTATCACCAGTATATCCGTCTGCGTAACCCTGACTTTGGCAAGGATACCGTCTTTGGTGACAAAGGGGCCAAAATCCTCGAAACCACTCCGGGACGTGTTCGTTTCAACGAGATCTGGCCTGACGGCGTTGGTTTCGTAAACAACAACGTAGGGAAGGGGCAGATTGGAGACATCATCTGGCGCTGTTATCAGTGTGCCGGGGGCAAAGAAACCGTCATCACCATGGACAAGCTCAAGGAGCTTGGCTTCAAGGAGGCGACCCGTTCCGGTTGTTCCATTGGTATCGTCGATATGGTGATTCCCGAGGAAAAGCCGGAGGAACTCCGCAAGGCCTACGCCGAGATCGAGACCGTTTCCAAGCACTACCGCAACGGTGTCATCACCGACGGTGAGCGCTACCAAAAGGTGGTTGACGTCTGGACCCGTGCTTCGGACAACATCGCGAACGCCCTCTATCGCAAGCTCGAATACAACGAAGGTTCTGCGAAAGCCAACCCGCTCTTTATGATGGTGGACTCCGGGGCCCGTGGTAACAAGAACCAGATTAAACAGCTTTCGGGAATGCGTGGCCTCATGGCCAAGCCATCCGGTGAGATTATCGAGCGACCCATTACCTCGAACTTCCGTGAAGGTCTTTCCGTGTTGGAATACTTCATCTCGACCCACGGTGCCCGTAAGGGACTTGCGGACACTGCGCTGAAAACAGCGGACTCCGGTTACATGACCCGTAAGTTGGTGGATGTTTCCCAGGACGTAATTATTACCGAGCCGGATTGCGGCACCGTGAAGGGTATCACCGTTCACGCTATTTATTCCGGTGACGAGGAAGCCGCTTCCTTGCAGTCCCGGATCTATGGACGGACCTCTTGTGAGTCCATCAAAGATCCGGTTTCCGGTAAAATCATGGTGAAATCCGGGGAACTCATGGACGAGGCGACCTCGATCTCGGTCGAGAGCATTGGTCACGAGCGTCTCAAAATCCGCAGCCCACTCACCTGTGAGTCGGAGCGCGGAATCTGTCAGGCCTGTTATGGTTTGAATCTCGCGACCGGCAAGCTTGGTAAGATCGGTGAAGCGGTCGGCATCATCGCGGCCCAGTCCATCGGCGAGCCGGGAACCCAGCTCACCATGCGGACATTCCACTCCGGTGGTGTGGCCTTCGGTGCGACCAAGCAGCCTGAAGTCAAAGCCAAGAACAAAGGGGTGGCCTTCTACAAGGACCTCCGCACGGTGGAAGATGTCGATGGAAATTTTGTCGTCCTCAACAAAAACGGTTCGGTGTTGATCCGCGACGATAATGGCCTTGAGCTTGAGTCCTATAATGTGGTCATTGGGTCCTTGGTTTCTGTTGCCAATGGCGGTGACATCAAGAAAGGCCAGCAAATCCTGACTTGGGATCCGCACTCCGTCCCCATTGTTGCCGAGTCCGGTGGTAAAGTGGAATTCCGCGACATGATCTCCGGAATTACCGTTCAATCCGAGACCGACAAGGAAACCGGTAAGAAGGGCATGACCGTGACCGAGCACAAAGAGGATCTCCACCCACAGGTGGTGATCGTCAATGCCAAGTCCGGTGATGTTCTCCACAGCTACTCCATTCCAGTGGGTGCCCACCTTTCCGTTAAGGAAGGGAGCAAGATTGCCGGTGGGGTGCAGCTCGCCCGGACCCCTCGTAAGGTGGCCAAGACCGGTGACATCACCGGAGGTCTTCCCCGGGTGGCCGAGCTTTTCGAGGCCCGCCGTCCGAAAGACGCCTGTGTCATCGCCAAACTCGACGGGGAGGTTTCCTTTGGGGGCACCGTTCGCGGCAAGCGCAAGGTCATTGTTACTCACTCCGAGTCCGGCGAAACTGCTGATCACCTTGTCCCCATGGGCAAGCACATGATCGTTGGGGAAGGGGACATGGTTGTTCGTGGTGATCAAATTACCGAAGGCCCGGTGGCCCCCGAAGACCTCCTCGAGGCCTGCGGACCACAAGCGCTTCAGGAGCACTTGAACAACGAAGTTCAGACCGTCTACCGTTCACAGGGGGTGGAGATCAATGACAAGCACATTGAGATCATCATCCGTCAGATGCTTCGCAAGGTGAAGATCACCGAGCCTGGTGACACCGAATTCCTTTGGGGGGACCAGATTGAGAAGACGACCTTCAAACTCGAGAACCAGCGGGTTGCTGACGAGGGTGGTAAGCCCGCCGAGGCCGAGCCGGTTCTTCTTGGGATCACCAAGGCCTCGATCGAGACGGAATCCTTCATCTCAGCGGCTTCCTTCCAGGACACCACCCGTGTTCTGACGGATGCTGCGACTCTTGGGAAAGTGGATACTCTCCGCGGATTCAAGGAGAACGTCATTCTCGGACATCTCATTCCTGCTGGAACCGGCTTCCCGATCCACAAGAATTCTGATTTCGACATGATGGTCGAAGAACCCGAGCCAGCTGTAGAGGCGGCCGAGGAGTCGATCGACGATGAGACCACGGTGATCTCAGAGGCGAGCGGAGAGTAATCTCTCAGCCTGAAAAACTTCAAAGCCCCGGTGAGCGAATGCTCCCGGGGCTTTTTTTGCAATACTGGACAACTGGACGATCTGGCCGGATTTTCGACCTTGAGCAGCTTGACAGTGGATCGATTTACCAGGTTTTTCGTGAGGTAACCCTGCCGATCAGGGATTCGAAAATTCAAATCGGCAGTGATAGATCGGGAGTAACTTCTCAGATCATAAAGGTCAGAGTGTATGGCCGAGGTTCCTTTCTCCCGTTTACCAAGGAAGGCTCGATGTTTTTTCCAGCTTGAAAAAGGATGGTCATTTCATGGGGAAAGTGGCGGATCTGCTCCTTACCGGTCCATCGGGATGGGGTCGGTGGGGAGGATTTTTTTGCCTTCCCAGATCACTTCCTTGGTGTCGGAATCGTAGGTGAGGATGCGGGCGCGGCTCCCTTTGGCGGGTTTGCGGCTGGTTTTTGGGATCCACTTTTTGTGGGCGGCGATAACGTCTTCGAAGCCGGGTTGGCCGATGAGGTTGGTCCATTCGTTGGGGTCTTGGACCATGTCGTAGAGTTCTTCGCTGCCGTCGGCGTAGCGAATGTAGCGCCAGTTTTCGGAGCGGATGCCGTGGTTGTCGTGGTTGTGGGTGGTGATGGCGGGTCGGTCTCGTTTGGTGGCGGCGTCTTTGAGCTGCGGGAGGAGACTGAGGCCTTCGAGGTGCGCGGGGGGGGGATTGCCGGCGAGGACGCTGAGGGTGGGGTAGATGTCGAGGAGTTCGGCGGGTTGGCTGCTGACCCCTTGGGCGATTCCGGGGCCCGCGAAGATGAGGGGGACGCGGGTGCCGTCATCCCAGAGGCTGTTTTTTCCGGTGATGCCCTTTTCGCCGAGGTGCCATCCGTGGTCGGACCAGAGGACGATGATGGTGTTGTTGGCGAAGCCATTGCGATCGATGGCGTCCATAATTTTGCCAACCTGGTCATCGACGAAGGTGGTGCAGGCGAGATAGCTGCGGGTGAGGTTCATCCATTCGTGATGTTCTTCGAGCCACCGCAGGCGCGGTTCGGGAAGGGCCCAGTGCATGTACCAGGAAAAGCGCGGGGTGTCGTCGCGGTCGCCGCGTTTGATGATAGGGAGCTTTGTTTCTGATTCGGGGTGGAGGTTGAACCATTTTTCGGTGGCGAAGCAGGGGACGTGCGGGAGGAAGAACCCGGCGGAGAGGAAGAAGGGGCCTTCGGGTTTGGCATCGAGTTCTTTGACGGCCCATTCGGCGATCTTGAAATCGCCCTTGTCTTCGTCTTTATGTGGGAAGAGGCCCCAATCGACGAGCCTCATTTTACTGGGGGTATCGACGAGTTTCTCTTTGGGGAAGGGGGCACCGGTGGCGCCGGGGCCGAGGTTTTGGAATTCGTGGTCGTTTTTGGAGCGTCCGTAGTTGCCGTGGTAGATTTTGCCTGCCGAGTAGGTGGTGTAGCCGTTTTGTTGCAGGTGTTGGGGAAGGGAGGTGAGGTCTGCGAATTCGGGAAGGTCACGGAACCAGGGGGCGAGTCCGTAGATGCCGGTGGAGTCGGGGCGCAGGCCCATCATGAGGCTGGCACGGGAGGAATTGCAGAGAGGGGACTGGCAGTGGGCATTGGTGAACAGAGTGCCGCGGGCGGCGAGCTTGTCGATGTTGGGGGTGAGGGCGTTCGGGTGACCGCCAAGGCAGCCAATCCAGTCGTTTTGGTCATCGATGGCGATGAAGACGATGTTGGGTTTTTCGGCCGCCTGGATGAAAGGCACGAGGGTGAGGAGGGCAAGCAGGGCGGTTTTCATGATTTGGGTTTGAGGTAAACTTCGGCGTTGAAATCGACGCGCGAGCTCATTTCTGACTCGCGAAGGCGGTAGTTGAGAATGATCTTGGGGCGATTTTTGACCCATTCATCGACTTGATCAAGCCAGTCATCGAGGACGTCGGTGGGGCCGGCGAGGATGAGGTTGGTATCGACGAAGTCGGCATCGTCGGAAGGGGAAATATCAGCGTGGTGAATGGTCAGATTTTCGGGGAGGGCGGGGAGTTGGCAGAGTTCGATGACTTGTCCGGCGACGACGCGGGCACCGCGTTGGGTGCTCCATTGGTCATAGGTGTGCTTGGCGGCAAGGGTTGCAAGAATGACCAGGACGAAGTTGAGGAAGGTGCGGAGTTGACGAACAGACATGGAGGTAACGACTTGCCCGGAGGATAAGGGGCGACTACAGCTATCACCAATGATCTATTTGGACAACCACGCGACGACGGCGGTGCACCCGGAGGTAGTGGAGGCGATGCTGCCTTATTTGACGGAGAATTTTCATAATCCTTCGAGCGGCTATCGGGCCGGAAAGATCGTGAAGAAGGCGATCGGGCAGGCGCGTGGCGAGGTGGCCCGGCTGATTGGGGCGAAGGAGGATGAAGTCGTTTTCACGGGCTGCGGGACCGAGTCGAACAACATGGTGCTGAAGTCGCTGGCCCGGATTTACGGAAGGAAGGCGTCGCGGGTGATCACGCAGGAGATCGAGCACAGTGCGGTCCTCCGTCCGATTCAGGCGATGGAGGATGTCGGTTTTGAGGTGGTGCGATGCGGGGTTGATTCCGGGGGGCGGCTGGATCTTGAGGAATTTCGGGAAGCCTGCGAGGGCGCGGAGACGGGCTTTGCGAGTATCATGTGGGCGAACAACGAGACCGGAGTGGTGCAGCCGATTGCCGAGGCGGTGGAAATTGCGCGGGCGAGTGGATTGGCCTTTCACACGGATGCCATTCAGGCGGTGGGGAAAATCCCGGTGAATGTCCGCGAGGTGCCCGTCGATTTTCTGAGCATCAGCGGTCACAAGTTTCATGCGCCGAAGGGGATCGGGGCGCTTTATTTGCGGGAGGGGGTGCGTTTTGAGCCGCTCATTCGCGGGGGCGGTCAGGAGGCCGGGCGACGGAGCGGGACGGAAAATGTTCCTTACATCGTGGGCCTGGGCAAGGCGGCGGCCTTGATGCGTGAGGCTTTGGAGAAAGATGCGCATGCCGGGATTGGGGCGAACCGTGATTATCTTGAGAAGCGGCTGGTGGAGGAGATTGAGGGAGTGACGTTGAATGGAAGCCGCGAGCACCGGGTGCCGACTTGTGCGCATGTTTCTTTTGAGAATTGCGAGGGGGCGGGGTTGTTGATCTTGCTCGATGAATCAGGCGTGCAGGTTTCGACAGGGAGCGCCTGCATGACGGGCAAGCAGGAACCGAGTCATGTCCAGAAGGCGATGGGGATTTCGACGGAGCAGGCCAAGAGTAGTTTGCGGATTTCGTTTTCCAGTTTCACAAGTCGTGAGGATACCGACGAGGCCGTCGAGCGCATCAAGAAGGCTGTTAAGAAGCTGCGTCAGGTGCAAGGCGGAGGCGGGGTGGGGCCGGTGGTCGTTTATTCGTGAAGAACGACCCGGAGATTCTTTAGGTGAAATTAGAGCCGACGGGCGCTTTGGAATTGTGCATGTTGTCAGGCCTCAATTCAGATCATGAAGATCAAACAAGCTCTTGGACTTATTATTGGCCTCATCGTTGGTGTTGTCGGCGGTGTTCTCTACTCGAAGAGCCTGCCTCCGGAAGAAGGCTCGCTGGAAGATGAATATGAGCTTGTGGTGAACAGGCTGGCGAGTGCGGAGCGCCGCCTGATGGCCTTCAGCCGTTATGAGAAAAGCGATGCGGGAAGGACGAGGGACGCTCTGCGTGATCTTGCGCAGGATTTCAAAGACGGCAAGGATGTGAGTCCTGATGATGTCTTCGCGACGATGAAGCCGTGGCTGCGGGAAATGGCTCCCATCTTTGAGCGCATTCGCGAAGTGAACGCCGAGGACTGGGCCAATACCCGGACCTCCGAGTGGGCCCGCTTATACAATTTGGACCAAGGGGAGCGCCAACAGTTGGAACAGTGGTTTCAATTGAGGGGCGAGGAGCGGGCGAAGGACCTCACCGAGGTGGTCGAGAGTGGCGATTCCGGCTTTGTCGATTTCATCAAGGCGACCGAATACGACTGGCGGGATGCGGAAGGAGTGGAGCCGGTGATTGAGGAAATGTTGGAGGGGGATGATTTGGCGAAGTTTCGTGAGGATCGTCTGAACGAACGGGCGGCGAGTGTGCAGAACGAAGCAGATCGGAATCTGTCGCGTTTGGATGACGTTGTCGGGTTGGATGACAATCAGCACCGGGAGTTGTTCGGAGTGTTGAGCCGAAGTGCGCAGGATTACCGACCTGAAGTCGGGGCGTCCGGGGAGGCGGGGTTGGACCTCGCGGGAAGGGATGCCGCCATCAACGGGGTTTTGCGACCTGACCAGCTGGAGGTATTGAATGAACATCGGAGCAATCGGCGGGCGGAAGCGGAGAAGGAAATGGGTCGGTTGGGGATGACCTTGCCGGAGAATTGGGACGCACTGGAAAGGAATCCCTTTTAGGGTGAGTGAACTCGCGATTGAGATTAAAGATCTCCGGGTGGACTACGGCGATTTTGTGGCGGTGAAGGACGTCAGCCTCTCGATTCCCTATGGTGTCGTTTATGGATTGGTGGGGCCGAATGGCGCGGGCAAGACGAGCACCTTTAAGGTTCTAACGACCTTGATGGAGCCGACTTATGGCGAGATCACGGTGGCGGGGTTTGATATTTTTGAGCAAGCCGAGGCGGCGCGGGAGGTGATCGGTTACATGCCGGATTTGGCGCCAGTGCCTTCGGATCTGAAGTTGTGGGAGTTTCTTGATTTCCATGCCGATACCCATCGGCTGGGAGGACGCCGGGTCCGTCGTGAGCGGGTCGACGAATGCCTGGCAACCGTCAATTTAAGCGGGAAGCGCCATGCCTGGTGCAAGGAGCTTTCGAGGGGGCAAACGCAGCGCTTGGTGCTGGCGAAGACCTTGTTGCACCGGCCCAAGGTCTTGATTCTGGATGAACCGGCGAGTGGGCTGGACCCGCTGTCGCGCCGTGAATTGAGATTCGCGTTGCAAGCGCTGGCGAGGGAAGGGGCGACCGTGATTGTGAGTTCCCATATCCTGAGTGAGTTGGCTGAGATGTGTTCCTCGCTTTGTGTCATGAACCAAGGTGAGTTGCTTGCGAGTGGGACGGTGGATGAGGTGAGGAAGGCGCTGGGTCGGGCGGAACGGAAGTTGACCGTGGTGACCTTTGGCGATCCGGCGAAGGTGGGCGCCTGGCTTGGGAGGCAAGCCGGAGTGGATGCACTACAGGTTGATGGGCATCGGGTGAGTTTTAGTTTTGTAGGGGAGGATGAGGCGCAGGAGTCGCTTCTCCGGGGGCTGGTGAATGAAGGGCTCTCGATCCGGTCATTTGAAGAAGGGAGTTCGTCGTTTGAAGATATTTTGGTGAATATTGCGGAAGGGAATCGTGAGTTATGAGTGGAGAAGTGCAAAAGGTTGAGCGTCGCAAGGCCGTTCCGTTCTGGAAACTCTGGGCCAATCCCATTGTGCGACGGTATGCCCGGAGTCGCCTGCGTCCCGGCGGTTTTGGGGTGGCGTTGCTGCTCGTTTTGCTGGTGGCAGGATTTTTGTTTTTCTCGTTCAGGCTGGGGGCGATGCGGGGGAATGCGCTCATCATTGATGCGGCACGATGGCCCATCATTCCCCTCTTGATCATGCAGGGGATTGTTCTGTTTGGGCTCGCGACGGGACAGGTTGCGGGGGCCATGACGGCCGAAGCGGATGAGGGTGTTCTGGATTATCAACGACTCGCGCCGATGACTCCTCTGGCGAAGGTTCTGGGCTATCTTTTTGGACTGCCGATTCGTGAATGGGCTTTGGTTTTGAGCACGATGCCTCTCACGGTATTTTCGATGTGGCAGGGAGAGGTTCCTCTGAAATACGGGCTTCAGTTGTATGCCGTCTTTTTTGGGGCTGCCATTCTGTATCATTTGACCGGTTTGGTGGCAGGAACGGTCATGAAAAACCGGAGGTGGGCCTTTCTCACCTCGATGGGGCTGGTGATTTTACTTTATGTTCTCATCCCCCAGGTTTCGCGATTCGGGCTCGTCTATTTTAAGTATTTTACGATCTATCCCGTTGTGGAAGAGATCCTTCCCCACCTCCTTTCCCGGAGAGTGGAATCCGTTGCGGAGACACTGCAGGCCATGTCTCCTCAAGCGCGATTTTTTGGGCTGAATCTGAGACAGTATGTCGTGACCTTGGGGTCACAGGCGGTCTTGTGTCTCTCGATGATCGTGATGCTTTGGCGACGATGGAGAAATACGGACTCCCATCTTTTGGGACGGGTTGGAGCCGTGGCCCTTTTTGGATGGCTCCAATTGGTGCTTTTGGGGAATGCCCTTCCTCTCATTGATCGGGGCGATGTTTTTCCAACGCAAGAAGCCTTCCGGCGTTTCGGGCGTGTCCTCAGGCCTGACGTTGAGTTTTGGTCTCCTTCGGCTCTGGAAGCTTTGGGGATTATTGGAGTCTATGGTTTCGTCTCGATGGCATTCTTGTGGTGGATGACTTTAATCATCACTCCGAGCCGGAATACCCAGATCCGGGGTTGGCGGCGGACCCGAAAGTTAGGGCGGTCGAGACTCCCGGTTTTGTCAGATGCTTCGACCTCCTTCCCCTGGGTTATCACGATGGCCGGGTTGGGGGTCACTGGCTGGTTTGTATTTTCCCAAGCGGTTCTTGATTCAAGGTGGTTCCCGGGGATGGATTTACCTGCGATCACGCTGCCCGCGATGATCTTGATCACCGTTGTGGGTTCATTGGTTTTTCAAGCGATGCTCGAAGTCTATGGCCGCAAGCCCACCGGAGTCGTCGCGATTTTTGGTGGGTTGATCCCCGTGATGCTTTCCGTGTTGATGGCGGTGAATAGCAAACAATTGACGACGGCGGCAGTCTGGGTCGCCGGGATTTGCCCGATTTCGTGGCCGATCTATGGAGCGGGACTTTTTGTTCCGGACAGCGGGATACCGCGTGATGTGGCACGGGCACTTCCCAATGCTTTTTGGTTTTGGCAGGGTGTTGCGCTGCTGGTGACGGGATGGCTTTTAGTGAAACTGCGGGAGTCGAGATCGAAGATCTCCCGTGAAACGATGGAATTAAATGATGAATTGGATAGTTAACATATTAGTATCAGCGGTTTTGCTCCAAGGAGCCCCGGGCGGTGAACTGCGGGTGGTGTCATACAACATCAAGCATGGCCAGGGGATGGATGGTAAGATTGATCTCGAACGGGTCGCGGCGGTCATTGCGCGGAAAAAGCCCGATCTCGTGGCGTTGCAGGAGGTGGACAAGAACTGCCGCCGGAGCGGGAATCAAGACATCGCGGCCGAGTTGGGGAAGCTCCTGGGAATGGCGCATCGCTTTGGGAAGTCGATTGATCACGATGGCGGGGAGTATGGCGTGGCGGTCTTGTCGAAGTTGCCCATCACGGGGATGACTCATTACATCCTGCCGGGTGGCGATGAGCGGCGAACCGCCCTTGAGGTGCAGGTGACGGTGAAGGGAGTGGAGGAGCCGGTTTCGTTCGTGTCGGTCCACAATGATTGGTCGACCGAGGAGGTCCGGGTCGGGCAGGTCGCGGCTCTTCTGGAGGGCTTGAAGAAGGTGAAGCACCCGGTGATTTTGGCGGGCGATTTTAATGCTGAGTTGGAAGGTGGCTCGATGAAGCTTTTGGCGAAGGAGGGCTGGAAGATTCTCGATAAGAAGGGGGTGAAGACCGCGCCTTCGGACAAGCCCAAGGTGGAGATTGATTTCATCGTGACCCGTGGGATGGAGGCGAAGTTGTTGGAGCATGGGGCGATGGAAGAACGAATCGTTTCGGACCACTGGCCCATTTTTGCGATTTGGGAGTTTGAGGAAAAGTGATCAGGAGGAAGCTTGCCGGGGAGGGTAACCCTTGTAGGATTGCGGCCATGAAAAAAGTTGCGATTGCGATAGGGCTGTGGACCGGTGTGGTTTGCGGTGAAATGAAGGTGGAAGTCAGCGGTATTCGTGTCGTGACCGAGGGGTATTCTTCGAAGAAAGATGCCATGATGGGCGAGATCAGGGCCTTCAATTGGTCGTCAGGGACCTCGGTGGCCCTGCTCGTGAAAAGTGAGGGCGCGAAGATTGTCAGCCTGGATGAGAAGAAGTCCAAACTCAGCGTTTTCGCGGACGATCAGGGGACGGATTTCATGAAGGTGAAGAGTCAGTTTACGCAGGATCCTTACAGCTTTGAGTGGTCCGAGGTGAGTGAGGACGGGGTGGCGCTTGGGACGACGATTGAGAGCGAAGGTCTGCCCGCCAAGGGGGCGAAGAGTTTGGTAATCAAAGGGGAGCTTTTCGTGGTGACAGGGTCGAAGTTTGAGGAGAAGAAATCGGGCAAATTGAAAGTGGAGAAGGGGAGTTCGTTCGAGGCGGGGGATTTTAAGTTTAAGATCTCCGAGGCCGGGAAGCCGAAGTGGGGCGAGGATCCGCTGGCGATTACCTTGGAGACTTCGAAGGATCCGTCGGAGTTGCAGGGGATTGCCTTTTACGGGGCGGATGGCAAAGAGATCGAGTCGGAGTCGTCGGGAAGTGGCTCGATGGGGATGTTTGGGAAAATGACCCATACTTTGAGTTTTTCACTGAAGGAAAAGCCTGCGGAGATTGTCGTGGGAGTGAGCCTGTGGACGGACCTTGAGGTGGTGAAGGTGCCGCTTGATTTGAAGGTGGGAGCGGGGCTTTAGGGGGGAGCCCGGGGGCAGGGGGATTGTTGTGCGCAGATCGATGAGATTGAGTGTAACTTCATAATTGATTTCGGAGTCGTTCCTTAATGCCGGGATGTTGGTTCCTTTAATTTTGCACACGGGGATTTTTGAAGTATGTCCTCTCTATGCGATCAATTGCTCTCCTAAGTATTCTTGCCCTTCCAATCCTTGCCGATGAGGCTAAGCTGACTGTTTTAGCCGGGGGCTTTGAGCGTCCGTTGGATTTGACCGCTGCGCCGGGCCTCAGTGACGAACTTTTTGTGGTTGAGCAGGGGGGGAAGATTTTCCGGGTCCACCGTGAATCGGGAAAGCGCCTCGGCCAGGTGCTCGACTTGAGCGGCGTGGTCTCGCGCGGGCACAACGAGGAAGGTCTTCTGGGGCTGGCCTTTAGTCCCCAATTTGAGAGCGATCATCGTTTTTATCTCTACTACACCGTGGGGGCGGAAGGGGATCGGAAGGCCCGGATCTCGCGCTTTCATTTCGACCGTGACAGCAAGACGGCTGATTTGGAAAAAGAGGAGGAGTTGCTGACGTTCACCGAGGATTTTGGAAACCACAATGGAGGATGGATCGCCTTTGGACCGGATGGGATGCTCTATGCCGCACCGGGCGATGGCGGGAAGGCGAATGATCCGAATGCCCGGGCGCAGGATTTAGGGAACCTTTTGGGTTCTCTCCTGCGAATCGATGTCTCCGGAGTGAAAGGGTATGAGATTCCGGCTGACAATCCCTTTGTCGAGCGGAAGGGGGCGAAGCCCGAGATCTATGCCTATGGGTTGCGCAATGCGTGGCGTTGTTCCTTTGATGTCGAGACCGGTGATTTGTGGATTGCCGACGTCGGCCAGAATCAATGGGAGGAAGTGAACTTCGTGTCGGCGGGAACGGCGAAGGGAAAGAACTTCGGCTGGCGCTTGCGCGAGGGAACCCACGAGACCCCGATGAAGGGAGTCGGTGGTGATGCTCCGAAGGGGGCGCACGAGCCGATCTACGAATACGATCATGATATGACCAAGCCGACGGGTGGGCTTTCGATCACGGGCGGCTACGTTTACCATGGTTCCCAGGAGTCTTTGAAGGGGCAGTATCTCTTCGCGGACTATGTCTCGCGCAAGGTGTGGGGGATTACCCAGGAGGAGGGGAAACTGGGCAAGTTCACCGATCTCTCGAAGGTGCTGGTGCCTTCGGACGGGAAGCCGTTGGGACCGATTGCGAGCTTCGGGCAGGACAATCAAAAGGAGGTCTACATCGTGGATCATACCGGAAGGATCCTTCGGATCGATTAGAGCTTACCGTTCGGTGGTTGTGCCGCCAGAATGGGCGGAAGCAAAAGCTTTTGGTTTTGATTCTTTCAGGGGTCGCGTGGGGTGAAGGCCGCTTTGAAGTCCTTGCTCCTTGAGGCTTCTTCTCGACCAAAATTTTTCCAGGGGGATTCATGCGGTGATTGAAGAAGAGTTTTCGGAATCCACCCACGTTGTCCATCGGGGCATGGATCGTGACAACGATCTCCCTCGTGTAGGGACCCTGAAGGTGGAGGCAGGTTCAACAGTGGAGAGGCGGATTTTCCGTTGGATTTTCCGTTGGTTGACACCAGGGCAGGGGTAGGATACTTCGTGGCGTGCCGGAAAAGGCCTCCGTGGCGGAATTGGTAGACGCTGTGGATTTAAAATCCATTGATCCTAGATCGTGCGGGTTCGATTCCCGCCGGAGGTATTTTTCCCAAGCTTTACTCTTGAGCGATGAGGGGTAACCCAGGACTTCCCAATTGAGGCCGCTGGCATCTACCATCACTTCGCACTCATTGCCGACGGTGCGGGGAGCGTCGAGTTGTTTTATGACAATGACTCTCTTGGGACGATTGCGATCGCCACGGCCTTTGACGTCACGTCGGTGGGTCAGGCGTTCAGCCAGACCACGCAGTCGATGGACGGCCAAATCGACGAGCTCGATATTTACGATGAAGCAATCAGCCCGGTGAGGATTAACGAGCTCTTTATGGGATCAAGCGAACCCGATATGACGTCACCGGTGCTCACCGGGAGCGATATCACCGATGATCGTGGCGGTGGACCCGTCGGGGAAAACGTCGAGGTGACCTACACCTTGGCCTTCAGCGAAGATATGGATTCGTCGACGGTGGATCCTTCTGATTTTGAAAATGTCGGGACTGCTCCAATCAGCTTCGGTGCCATCGCCGAGGTATCGCCGGGCGTGTTCACGGTCGTGGTCACGCCGACCGGCCCGGGCACCCTGCAATTGGCAATCTCCGCTTCCGCTGTCCTGAGAGATCCGTCGGGCAACGCCCTCGAGATAAGTTCCGCAATCGTCGATGACACCCTCATTACGGTCGATGAGCGGGTCGCGCCGCCGGTGGTCCGAAAATTGCGGATCGTCCTCCTCGGCGGGCAATCGAACGCGGATGGCCGGGGCAGCCCGTCCGGGTTGCCGACCAGCCCCGTCAATCTCCAGCTGCCCCAGGATGACGTCGATTTCTTCGATACTTCGACCCTGACAACGCTGCGTCCGCTGAGCCAGTTCGGTCCCGAGATTACCCTGGGTCGCCGACTCGCCGACTCGCCGACTCCCTGGGCAACCGGGACGACACCCGCGTCGCCATCATCAAATACGGCGTGGGCGGAACGAGCCTGAAGACTGATTGGCGGGCGGGCGGAGACGCGACGACCACCGGCGACGGTCCGCGCTATGTGACCTTCCAGCAGGTCGTGATCGACGGGATGGCAGCCCTGCTTGCGGCCTACCCGGAGGCATCAATCGAGCTCGAGGGAATGGTCTGGGTCCAGGGCGAACGCGATGCCAGGAGCCTCGATCACGGCGAATACGCGGCCAACCTTGCGGCCTTTATCGCGGACGTGCGTGGCACCTATGGTGCCGCTTTGCCATTCGTTGTGGTGCGTCTTTCGAGCGGTCAGACCAACCTGCCCGCCGCGGGGCTGAACGGGGTGCGGGCAGCGCAGACGGAAGTGGCGGGGGGCGACCGGTATTCCCAGCTCGTTGATTCAGATGGTTTCGGGTTACTGCCGGACCAACTTCACTTTGACGCCCTTGGACAGCAGCAGATCGGCGAAGCCTCTGCCGGACTCCTCCTGGATCTGCTGCCATTCACGACCGCCCCGTCTCTGGAGATGCTCGGGAGCGGGACTCTGGCCATTACCGTCAATGATGCCTTTGCCAACTTTCGCTACACCTTGCAGATCAGCACGACGTTACAAGCCACCGATTGGTCCGATGCCGAGTCGTTCCCGGCGTCGGGATCCTCCGTCGCCTTTACCTTCACGCCCTTGGTTGGAGAAAGCTGCCGATTCTTCCGTGTGCGAAGATCTCTCGTTCCTTGACTCGAAACTTGTCTACGTGATTGCCCTCCGGGTGATGGCAAGGGGACGTCCATGAAAGGGTTGCCCAACGACGAGCGGGAGCGAAGACGCGGCGCTGTCTTCATGGGCTCTCCGCTGTTGGGTTCTCAAGATGCGCAGGAGCGGGCCTTCAAAACCCGAGAGGCCCCAGGTTCCCGATTAAGGAAGGTTGCATTCCTGGCTGGCGATTGTTAAAGCTTCCCTTGATGATCTCCCGATCAACCATCGCCGTTGCCATTATTGGGTGCGCTGCTCCGCTGCAGGCGGTTCCCAACTTGGCTGATTTTGTCGAAAACCATTGTGTGGACTGCCATGGCGACGGGATGGAGAAAGGAGGGCTCGATCTCGGGGTTTTGCTCAAGGATGATCCTGCCGGGCATTGGAAAACCTGGGAACATGCTCTTTTGCGACTGGAGACCCGCCAAATGCCTCCGCCGGACAAGGACCGGCCCGATGAGGCGGAATACCAAAAGATGATTTTGGAGTTTGAAGAATACTTTGACTCTCTCGCGGCGAAAAATCCTGATCCCGGAAACGTCCCGACGATTCGGCGGCTCACCCGCACCGAGTATCAAAACGCCATCCGGGATCTCTTGAAGGTGAACCTCGATGTCACCGAACTTCTCCCGAAAGATGAATCGAGCCACGGTTTCGACAATATCACGGTGGGGACTCTCTCGCCGACTTTGCTCAATCGTTATGTCGGAGTCGCCCAAAAGGTGGCCCGCATTGCGGTCGGGCAGCCTTTGGAATCGCCCGAATTACGCGTGGTCCGGGTGCCCGCCGACCAGAGTCAAAGTGCGCGGCTGGAGGGCTTACCCTACGGGACCCGTGGCGGAGTTCTCTTCGGTCATCCCTTCCCGGTCACCGCTGAGTATGACTTTGAGATTCGCCTGACCAGGGATCGTGACGAGCAGGTCGAGGGACTCACCGGCGGGAAGGATGAAGTGGAAATCCTGATCGACGGGGACGCCGTTTCCCGGTTCACCATCGAAAGACCCAGGGGGCGTGATCATTCCAAGGTGGATGCCCATCTCAAGGCCCGGGTGAAGGTTCCTGCAGGTGCCCGGGAGGTCGCGGTGACCTTCGTCAAGAAACCCGCTTCAGTTCTCGAAACCAAACGCCAGCCGTATGATGCCCAATATAATGTCCATCGCCACCCCCGCCAGGCCCCGGCAGTTTTTCAAGTCACGATCAATGGGCCCTACGGCGAGCAAACCGTGACCGGGACGGCGGGGCGTCAGATGATTTTTCAAAGTGAATCGCCCGAGGAGAACCTTCGTCGTCTCATGCGCCTGGCTTATCGTCGACCTGTCACGGACGGGGAAGTTGCGGCCATCATGGCTTTTCACGAGCAGGGAATGGACATGGCGATTGCCGCGATTTTGGTAAGCCCGCGTTTTCTCTTTCGCATCGAGAGCGATCCTGTCGACCTCCCCTCGGGCGAGGTTTACCGGCTCGATGATCTCGCTCTCGCCTCCCGGCTTTCATTCTTCCTTTGGAGCAGCATTCCCGATGACGAACTCCTTTCCGCGAAGCTCTCCGATCCCGCCGTCATGGAAGTCCAGGTCCGGCGCATGTTGGCCGATCCACGTTCCAGGTCCTTGGTGACTAACTTCGCCGACCAATGGCTCCACCTACGTAATCTCGATGCCTCATCGCCCGATCTTCGCCTCTTCCCTGATTTCGATGACAACCTGCGTCAGTCCTTCAAACGAGAGACCGAGTTCTTCTTCGAAAGTATCCTGAAGGAAGACCGTCCAGTCGCGGAGATTCTCAAAGCGGACTACACCTTCCTCAATCAACGGCTCGCGAAGCACTACGGCATTCCTCATATTTACGGGAGCGATTTTCGGCGGGTAAAGCTCGATCCCTCGTCTCATCGTGGCGGTCTTTTCCGGCACGGCAGTATTTTAACGGTGACTTCGTATGGCACCCGGACTTCGCCTTCCATTCGGGGAAATTGGATTCTCGAAAATATCCTCGGCACGCCCGCACCGCCACCGCCGCCCGATATCCCGGCGCTCGATGACGTGGTGGTCGACGACAGTCTGCCCATGCGTGCGAAGCTCGCGGCGCATCGTGGCAAGGCGTCGTGCGCCGCTTGCCACAAGCTCATGGACCCCGTTGGGTTTTCTCTGGAAGAATACGATGCGGTGGGACGTTGGATTACCCATGAGGTGGATGCCTCGGGCGGACTTCCGGACGGGCAGACATTCACCGGCGTGACGGGATTGGAAGACGGTCTTATGCAGCGCCCCGACCTCTTCGCTCGAACTCTCACCGAAAAATTGCTAACATACTCCCTCGGTCGTGGCGTCGAATACTTCGATGGCCCGGCTGTCCGTGGCATTGTCGATCAAGCCGCTCTCCGCAACTACCGCCTCTCCGATCTCATCATCGGGATCGCAAAAAGCACACCCTTCACCCACCGCAAAAAGCCATGATCCTCTCCCGCAAAGCTCTCTCCCGCCGCACCGTTCTTCGGGGACTCGGCACCTCGGTCGCCCTCCCGCTGCTCGATGCCATGGTCCCGGCCGCCACTGCAGCCGGACTCACCGCCGCGAAACCCGTCAAACGTCTCGGCTTCGTCTTCATGCCCATGGGCTGTGACCAGTCCCGCTGGACTCCCAAGAGCCAAGGGGATTTGTCGCAACTTTCACCCATTCTGGAATCACTGGCTCCGGTTCGTGAGCATCTCAATATTCTGAGCAACCTCGAACTTCAGCCCGCCTATCCCGGCACCCACGCGACCTCAAACGCCGCCTTCCTCAGTGCGGCCCGGGCCAAGCAGACCGAAAGTGCCGACTACTTCCTCGGCACGACCGTTGACCAGATCGCGGCGCAGCATCTCGGCAAGGAAACCCAGCTTTCCTCGCTCGAAATGTCGATGGATCTCATGCAAACCGTCGGGCAGTGCGACAACGGATACGCCTGCGTTTATCAGAACAACCTTTCCTGGTCCTCGCCCACCACCCCGCTGCCTGCCGAAGCCCATCCCCGGCTTATTTTCGAAACTCTCTTCGGCGAAGGCGGCACCCCCAAGCAACGTCGCGAGGCTCTCAAAAAAAAGGCGAGCTTGCTCGATTTCGTGAGTTCGGATCTCCAGAGCCTGAAGCGCGAACTCGGTAGCACCGACCGGGCGAAGGTTGACGACTATCTCACCGCCGTGCGTGAAATCGAGCGCCGCATTCAGAAGGCCGAAGCACAATCGCAGGATGAAAATCTCGCCGATCTTGACCGGCCGGAGGGTGTCCCTGCTTCCTACGCGGACCACGCCCGCCTCATGTTCGAGCTACAGATGCTCGCATTTCAGGGCGATATCACCCGTATTACGACTTTCCAGCTCGCGCGTGAGACCAGCAACCGGGCCTATCCCGAAATCGGCGTGAACGATCCCCACCATCCCCTTTCCCACCATGGGAACGATCCCGGGAAGGTCGAGAAGATGGCCAAAATCAACGCCTTTCACGTCTCCCTCTTCGCTGAGTTCCTGGAGAAAATGAAAGCCACGCCCGATGGCAATGGCTCGCTTCTCGACAACTCCCTCTTCCTCTACGGCAGTGGAATGGGAAATCCCAACGTGCACGATCACCAGAACCTCCCTGTCATTGTGGCCGGCGGGGCCGCCGGCGGGATGAAGGGAAACCGCCACATTGAATTTAAGGAGCCCACTGCTCTCGCCAACCTCCATCTCACCCTGCTGCACAAAGCAGGAATGGCCATCGAACGCTTTGGCGACAGCAACGGAACGATTTCACTATGACCTCGCTCCACAGAGGTAGCCGAAAGCTCCTGCTTTTGGTCGTGCCGGGAATTCCGAAAGCGGGAGCTTTCGGCTACCTTCTTGCCGCGAATTTACAAGCCAGTCCCCTCATTGAGGCGGTGAAAGGTGAGGAGTTCCAGAATGTTAAAGAATTGATCACAGCGGGGACCCCGGTGAATGATGCCAACCGTTACGGCGTTCGTCCCTTGGCCATTGCTTGTGAGAAGGGCAATCTTGAGTTGGTCGAAATTCTTTTAGAAAACAAAGCGGATCCCAACGCGGCCCAGGTCGGCAATGAGACGCCTTTGATGACGGCCGCCCGGACCGGGAAGGTGGAAATTGTAAAACGCCTCGTCGCGGCCGGGGCGCGCATCAACGAAAAAGAGCATCACGAGCAGACCGCGCTGATGTGGGCGGCGGCCGAGGGTCACACTGAGGTGGTTCGGTTTTTGTTAGAGAAGGGCGCGGAGTTTCAGAAGCCCCTCTCATCGGGATTTACCCCGCTTCTCTTTGCAGTTCGCCAGGGACATATTGAGGTGGCGAAGCTGTTCATTGAGAAAGGGGCCGATGTGACCGAAGCCTCGGTGCCGAAACGGGGAGGTCGCAAGCAGATCGACTCCGGGACCGCTCCTCTCGTCCTTGCCGTTGAAAATGGTCACTTCGATCTCGCGGCCATGCTTTTGGAGGAGGGCGCGGACCCCAACGATCAGCGTTCGGGACACTCCCCTCTGCATGTTCTCAGCTGGGTGCGGAAGTCGGTAAAGGGCGATGGTGACGATGGGCTCCCCACTCCCCGGGGCTCGGGACAGATGACGAGTTTGGAGTTCGTGAAGGTTCTCGTGAAGCACGGGGCCGATCCCAATCTCCCTTTAAAAGGAGGTCGGGGAGGAACCGCGCAAGTTGATCGCAAGGGCGCGACCCCTTTTCTCCTCGCTGCCGAGACCGCAGATCTGCAATTCATGAAAACCTTGATCAAGGCGGGCGCTGATGCGACGATTGCCAATCAGATCGGCACCACTCCGATCCTCGCAGCGGCGGGGCTGGGGGTGACCGCACCGGGCGAAGAAGCGGGAACGGTCGAAGAAGCGATGAAGGCCGTTCGTTTTTTGGTCGAACTGGGGGCCGACCTTAACGGGAAGGATGGTCGCGAGGAGACCGTGATGCATGCGGCAGCCTACAAAAGTGCCCCGCAGATGATTCGGTTGTTGGACGAATTGGGCGCGGATATTTCGATTTGGAATCAGAAGAATAAATCCGGCTGGACCCCCTTGCTCATCACCCAGGGGTTTCGCCCGGGGAACTTTCGACCAATTGCCACGACCGAAGCAGCCTTGGCAGAAGTGATGAAAAAGCAGGGCGTGGCCACCCCGCCTGCCCCGGAGAGAAAGAAGAAACTCGGATACGATTGACGTGCGGGAGTGACGCAGGCCGTTGGATCTCCTCTTCCCGGGTTTTTTGTCTTGGCAGTATATCACGCGATGATGTCGTGGAGCACGTTTTCGTAGACGTCGGTCAGGCGGTGATCGCGGCCTCCGGTTCCAATCGGGGTGCGACCAAATTCGCCTGCCCAGATGACGGGGGTTCCGCCGAGGAGTCCGCGCTGTTTTCACTTTCTTGGGTCCTTGCATGCCCCGGCATCGTTGTTTTCGGTTTGACCTCCGGGGTTCGACTGATATTATTTTTCTGATGGAAGTTATTCATTCTCAGGATGTCATTCAACGAATTTAACGAATCTGTATTTAATATGAGCACCCGAATTGTCCGCCGTTTTGCCGCTTTATCCATCTTCTGCAACTTTGCCTTGCGGGCGTTGGCGATTTCTCCAGCGGATATTGAAGCCCTCGAGTTGCGTAGTCCGCTTCCCAACGCGACGACTTTGTATGGAGCGGCGGCGATAGGAGATACGGTGGTGGCGGTGGGACTTGAGGGCGCAGCGGTGCGAAGCCTCGACGGTGGGGTGAGCTGGGCTTTGATGGATTCGCTGGTGCTCGGAAACTCGACGCAGGAAATGTATGGATGCGCAACGGATGGCTCGGTGATCGTGGCGGTGGGTGCTGCGCCCGCAGTCACAACGGATTTTCAGACCTGGGAGTGGGGCGACTATGGGGGCGGTTTCCGATTCGACGTAGCTTACGGCAACGGCAACTTTGTGGCCACCGGGCGGGTAAGTAACGTCGTGACTAGTCCGGATGGCGTGGACTGGGAGGTGGTCGAGTTGCCAGCAGGAACCCAGAATCTTGAGGCGATCGCTTTTGGCAATGGGGTTTTTGCTGCCGGGGGCGCTGGTGGTCGGTTGCTCAGGAGCACCAATGGCGTGACGTGGGAGATCGTTCGAGCTGGCTCGGACGAGGAAGGCTGGTTTCGATCAATGGAGTTCGTGAACGGACGCTTCCTGACCCTTGGCGACAACGGGTTGTTTCTCTCGAGCGCGAATGGCCTGGATTGGACGACTCACGCGGCTGATGAGACGGCCTCACTTGGAGTGTTTTTCAAGGGACGCTATGTGGGACTGAATGGCCGAACCGGCCCTGATTTTCTGAGGATTCAGGAGAGCGGCGTGGATTTCCCTGGTGGGGCAAATAAGATGTTGATCGTTGGCGGCCGGATCGTTGCGGTGGGGCGGAATGGAATGCTGGCAACGAGTGAAGATGGCCGGCAGTGGTTGGATCGACGGGAAAGTCTTGCTGAAAGTCTCAGCAGTGTGGCCTTTGCTTCGGGGAATTTCGTCATCGTTGATAACTCAGCTCAGCGTCTGTATTCCAGCAGTAATGGACGTTTTTGGACTCAGCGTTACCAGGCGGAGAGTGAACGTTCCTTCCGCACAAACATTGCCAGCGGTGGTGGGCAGTTCTGCCTCTTGACGAGTGACCGAACGTGCGTCCGCAGCGAGGATGGGTTCACTTGGGAAGAGACTGGGCAGGTGATGCCTTTTATCTCTGACACCAGTGGCTTGCACTACCTGAACGACCGCTTTGTCACTGTCGGGAACAGCGGCGGTGTCGCCAGCAGTAGTGATGGGGGCCGGACCTGGACAACTCATGACACGGCCGGCATCAATACCCGGTTGACAGATATTGCCTTCGCGAACGGACTTTACGTGGCTGTGGGGTTCTCGACGGATACCTACACCAGTCCGGATCTTGTCACCTGGACGACACGCACGAGTGGTTTCGGCGGCTCGCAAATCATCAATGCTGGCGGCGGGTTTCTGGTTTCCAATCCTTCGGCAACGAGTGCTGATGGAATGAACTGGACGCCGGTCACCATTCCCAATTGGGTGAGGTTTCGTTTTGGGACCTTGGGCCATGATACCGAGTTGGGCGTTTATTCTCTAAATTCCAGTCTGATGTATGCGAACCCGCCTGGATCGGATCTGACTCAATGGACGAGCTACAATTTTCCTGCGACCAGTCAGCTGAGTGGCATCGCCGAAGGCAACGGGGTGGTCGTCGGGGTTGGATCAGACGGGCTGCTGTTGACAACACCGACGGAAGCAAGCGGTTACGAAGCATGGGCTACCGTAAATTTTGTCGGCCTTCCTTCCGTGTTTCAGACGCCAGCGAGCGATCCCGACGCCGACGGCATCACAAATCTCGAAGAATATGCTCGCGGCACGAATCCCAACTCGCCGAATGCCCCGACGCCTCCTCTCCCGGTCAGCGTCCGGCGCACCGGTTTTGGCCCGGAAGTTACGTGGCAGCAGCGCGAGGGAACGGATGATCTGCGGACCACGGTGCAGTATTCCACTGATTTAAAACGTTGGGACAGCGAGGGGATTTCGTTGAGCGCCGATGGCACCAGCCTGACCGGGCGGGTCACGGGCGAAGCCGGCGGTGGTGGCGAGCTCTACCTGCGTGTGAGCTGGTCGCTTTTGTAGAGCGAATTTGTAACCAGGTTTGCAGGTAGAAGCAGGTAGAATGGACCAATTGAGAGCAAATTGACCTCGAAGTGATTCCAGGTCACTTTCACCTTAAATCCATATGGGTCAATGGTTTATGTTGGCGCTCCGACCGGGAATCGAACCCAGATCTAAGGTCTAGGAAGCCATTGGCCTTTGCCGTAGGTAAAAGGATGGTTTCATTTTGTAACCAAGTGTAACCAAATTCCGCTTGCCACCCCCCCTTTTTTCCTGAAAATCTTCTCGCCATGTCGCGTCAAATCTTTGCGCCATTTCGCGCCAAGTTGGATCCGTCGAAGAGGTGAATCACCCCCGCTATTCCTTCCGTGTCCGTTTCCCTGGAGAGGGAGGGAAAACGCTAAGCAAATGGTTCACGAACAAAACCGCAGCCAATGCCGAGGCGAAGATACGTCGAAAGGAGATCGGGCGGGAAGGATTGGCGTTTGGAGTTCTGGGAGAAGGCGAGAAAGCCGCCGTGGAGTATTGGCGGGGGTTCCTGGCGGAAGTTGCCGACACGCCGCCGCCGCCCTTGTTGGAGATTCTGCAAGGGTATGCCAAGACATGGAAAGCCAACCGATCCAGCGTGACAGTTTCCGCCGCCGTCGATTCTTACGAGGTGGCCAAGACAGCCGAGGGAATGCAGACGATCAGCCTGCAAACCATTCGCTCCCGTTGTGGACGATTCGTGAAGGACTTCGGGAGCCGCCCGATTTCCTCGATCACGACGGGGGAAATTTCCGATTGGGTTCTGTCCTTGGAGGCCACCCGGACCCGCGCCACTGGCAAGGCCGGACCGAAACCACCAAAGACGAAACAGACCCCGCAGGTTGGACTCGTGACGAAGCGGAATCATCGCTTGGCGGTGTCCGGGCTTTTCGCTTTCGCCAAGACACGGGGATGGGTGAAGGAAAATCCGGTGACAGATGCCGCCCGCCCCAAGCCGCCGAAATCGCGCCCCGGCATCCTGCGACCTGTGGAGGTTGTTCGTTTCCTCGCCGCTTTACAAGAACACGCCCCCGCGCTCGTGCCGTTCTGGAGTGTCCGCCTTTTTGCCGGTATCCGTGAGCAGGAAGTTTTGAGGATGGATTGGAGCATGATCGATCTCAAAGCCGGGGAAATTCACCTGCCCGATACCGTCACCAAGACGGGCCACCCGCGCACCGTGAAGGTGGAAGCCAACCTTGCCGCCTTTCTTGCTCCCCACTCTCGCCCCGATGGACGGATCGTCACGAAGGCCCAAATGAAACGCCGCTATCATCTCGCAAAAGCGCATCGCGCCCTTCAAGCCGAGGATGCCAAGCGGGAAGCCGCTGGCGAAGAAATCCGCCCCTTTCCCGTGCCGATGCCCGCCAACGCCGCCCGCCATAGTTTCGCCACCTTCCATCTTCTCGCCTTTCGCCACGCGCCGGGGAGACCGCCCTGCAACTAGGCCACGAGGGAAGCCCTGAATTGCTCCACCGCCATTATAAGGGGATGGCCACCGAAGCCGAGGCCCTGGAGTTCTGGAAGATCAAGCCAGCCGCCGCGCCTAAAAACGTCATTACGATGAAGGACGAAAAATTGACCGCTTCGAAGCCGAAATCCCGCAACCGGAAAAACGCATGATTCTTTCCCAGAAAATCACCAGCCTCTTGACATTTCCCGCAATGTTGCCAAATTGACAACAGGTAGCACTTCATGCGAATCATCACCCGCCGCCGCCTCAATGAATACGCCAAGCTCCATCCGAATGCAGCCGTTTCCCTTGCCGCGTGGCATGACGTTGCCAAGAAAAGCGTGTGGGCAAGCCTCCAAGAAATCCGCCAGACATTCCCCCACGCCGATCCCGCAAAGGTAGCGAGCGGCAAGACAGCAACCATTTTCAACATCGCCGGAAACCATCACCGTCTCATCACCGCCATTCACTTCGACACTCGGAAAATCTTCATTCTGGAAATCCTCACCCACGCTGAATACAGCAAGAACCGCTGGAAAAAATCGCTATGAAACGATCCGCAAAAAACACCACCCCCGCCAAGTTTTCCGAACTCCCGAAAAACTACGCCGCACTGTGCGCCATCCTCATGCCCCGCACGATTCACGACGAGATCGAACTGGAGAACGTCACCGAAATCATCGACCTGATCGCCGGGCATAAGCTGACAAAAGACCAAGCCGACTACCTCGACACCCTCGCGGCGGATTTTGAGGATCAAAACGTGTCGGCGTTGCCAAAGCTCGCACCCCATGAATTCCTCTCCGCGCACCTCGAAAACATTGGCATGAGCGCAAGCGCATGGGGGGAGCTTATTGGAATCGCCCGCTCGACCGCCTCACGCCTTATCCGTGGCGAGCGTGGCCTGAACGCCACTCACATCCGCAACACGGCAACGGCACTCGCCATCGCCCCGGAATTGCTGATTTGAATTACATTCGAAAGCCAAGGAGATTCTTCAAGGGTATGCCAAGACATGGAAAGCTAACCGATCCAGCGTGACAGTTTCCGCCACCGTCGATTCTTACGAGGTGGCCAAAACGCCACTGACAAAGCAGACGCCATGTCATCAAAGTTCGTAGCGTTGTTGCAAATCACCTTCCTCTAATTCCATGCCAGCCGAGAAGCCCAAAGCCTCATCGTTCGGAGATGCCATCGATCACGAGGCGGAGCTTGTCGCAAGCCTCGCGCCGTATGTGCCATTCGCCTTCCCTGGCGATGGAATGCCCCCGGCAGCAGCGAAGACCATTCCCGCACTTCTCGATTCAATTCAGTTCTATGCGGAAGCGATAGGGCGGAAAAGATTTGAAGGCATCTCCGAGGCCTATGTGGGGATTCTTGCAGAGAAGCTTGTTCAATGGCTTGAAGCCCGCGCCGGGGAAGGTAGCGATTCAGCCCAAGCGGCGATTGTGGGGACTGCGAGGACCGCCACCAAGGCGCATTGGTGGAGTCTGATGCAAGGCCACGAGACAACTTTGAAGGCCGCGCAACGCGCCGCTGATATTCCCGGTTGGGTAAGTCTCAACCCGGAGCTGTCTGCGTCCACCCGCCACAAGCTTGAAGAGATCGGTCAAGGCTCGAAAACGCCCGTCCCCATGACTCGGCCCGAAAAAGCTAAAAAGAGTTCCCGAGACGTGACCTTAGGGAAGCACCGGCTCGTGGCGAATCTCTGGGAATATGTGATGAACTACCGCCGCCATTGCGCTATCCAAGTCTTTGAAATTCCTCTCGATCATCCCTCGCTCAATGTGAGAATCCGCGAAATGCTTGCGTTGCCAGATTTGATAGATGAACCGAAAGTGATAACCGCATGGCACAAGGTGGGATTGAAAATAGTGAAAGATTGGACGGATGGAAAACCAGAAAATCACCCGGATTTCAACCGTCCGCCGTTGGATGAGATGAATCGACCGCTCGCAAAATCCAGCATTGCACAAGACTTGAATTCCGCGTGGAAACAGCTCGCAAGGAAAAAAAGTATGATTGAATCCGGGATTTAATCATACCCCGGATCATTCCCAATCCCCGGCCCGGCGCGGTGTCATGCTCCGCGTATGACTGACACTGTATCCCCACTACTGAACAGGCCACAAGCTGCCGCCTATCTGAACATTGGCCTACGGACTATCGACGAACAAACCGCCAAAGGCGCGATTGCCAGCGTCCACATAGGCCGATCAGTCCGCTACCGGACTGCCGCCTTGGATGACTTCATCGAAGCCAACGAAAGCCGAGTGCAGCCGAAACGCCGCCGCGCCGCCGCGCCGCCCGTGGTAAAACCTCAACCGCTGGTAACTGATGGACACTTATTCCGACGGGCCGGATATGTTTGGGCAGAATTTTTCAGATCCAAATAAAACGTTTCGCGCAGTTCTGTCCGATCCGTTTCTTGTGGAGAAAATCGCGATGATTCGTCTTGCGTCCAAATTGGGCCCTCACCTTAGAGGCGATGGGAAAACAGCTGGACCGAGCGTGATTTCCTACGGTCTTCCTATGCTTTTCAAGGTGCAGATCTCCCATCCACACACGCGCTATTTTGAGGAACTTGCCGGAATCTCAATTCCCAAGAAAACCCTTGGAGTGAAGTTCACCCCGCCTTCGGAAAGCTCCATTGCCGAGGCCATGGAGCGGATCCACCGCGAAGCCACCGCCAACTTTTTGAATGTCTCTGAAATACCTTTTGAGAAAATTAAATCATGAGTGAAACCCCCGCCGCCCGCCGCGCCATCGCTGAGGACTTGTTAGACCATGCGCTCGACCCGAACGGATACGCCCCTTGTCCGGGAGTTCATCACCATTCCGGGAAGTCCGGTTCATGTGATTTCCGGATTGTCCTTGAGGGGCCGCCTTCAGCATTTTGTTTCCATTCGTCGTGCTCTGAGGAGGTGGAGAATTTCAACCATGAGTTGAGAAGCCGCATTGGAAAAGCCGAGTGCAACCCCGGCGACTACCGCCTGCCCGTCCTTGGCAACGTGGCCGTACCGCCCGCAGCCGTCAGGAAACCGAAACGCCCGCCTTACGATGCCGACAAGCTCGCCAATTTCGCCGCCCGCTGCCCGTTCCCGATTGATGAGGAATGGCTTGCCGCCCGCTCGCCCGTGACGATCCCGCAAGAGCAGGGGACCGCCGTATCTATCAAATTTCTTTCCTCGATCTATCAGCCGGGGGAGAGGGTTTTGATTTTCACTCGTGAATTCTCGCAGGGTGATTTCCTTTTTGATCGTGACCGGGGTTCCTTCAGACTTGGAGACAAACCCGGTATTCAAGCCGTGCCGTCCGCCCTTCCCGATGGGGGGAGCCTTGGCGTGTTTTTCCTCGCCCAACCCGTAAAGGGGACATGGCTACCCAACCTCAACAACTGCGCCGCCGATGGCTCGCCCAAGATGGGGAGGCGTCATGGAGACACCGTGACCTCCTGGCGTTTCCTTGTCTTGGAGTCCGACGAAGCCCCGCCCGAGCTATGGCTTCGCGCTCTTGTCCAGCTCCCCCTACCCATCACCGCAATTTACACTTCCGGCGGGCGATCCATCCACGCGCTCGCCCGCGTCGATTGCGAAACGAAAGCCGAATGGGATGCCCTACGCGATGACTTGATACCCATCGTTTGTCCTTTGGGAGCGGATGCCGCCGCGATTACCGCCGTCCGCCTCACGAGACTTCCGGGAACGCTCCGCCATGGTTCCCGCGCCAAGGATGGGAAGGTCAAGCCCTATCCGTCGCCACGCCTGCAAAGGCTTCTCTACCTCAACCCGCAGGCCACCGCCCGCGCCATCCTCGATCCACACGCCTGATTTTAGCCAATGTCCGAAGCTCCCAAAAAAGCCGCCGCAAGCGTATCTGATGAAATCCGCAGTGGACTCGTGGCCGTAGCCAACGCCACCGACACCCCGCCGCCTGGCGATGGTTCCCGCATCCCGGCGGTGAACATTTCACAGCCGATTTCCGCCCTGGCACGCACCGTGGGAATGATCCTTCACAACAAGCCGATTTTCCGCTTCGGGAATTCCATCGTAACAGTGGATGAGGCCGGGGACATTGCCCCGATGAATCCCGAGCGATTCACCTCGTGGGTTGAAAGCTACCTGGCATTCACCCGCCCAACGAAAGACGCCCCTGCCGTGGAGTCGATAGGGAAGGACATGGCCGGGAAGATCATGGCCGCCGATCAGTTCCGCACCCAGCTTCACGAGTTGAAGGGCGTTTCTCTTGTCCGTCTGCCCGCTTGGATTGGCGAGGGTGAGGCGAGGACGATTGAACTTGCACCGGAAGGTTTCAACCCTGCCACCGGACTTTTCACCTTGGACCGCATCCCCTATGCCGAAGACATGACCCCGGAGGATGCTTGGCGTATCCTATGGACGGAAGGCTTAAAAGATTTCCCCTTCGAACTTGAAGGAGCCGAGCGAAAGGAGAAGTGCCGAAGTTTTTCTGTGATGATTACCGCGATGGTTGGCGTTTATTGCCACTCTCTTTTTCCCGAGGGGATGGTGCGCCCGCTGGTTGTCTTGAATGCGAATCAACCCGGATCGGGGAAAAGCCTACTCATGCGGATGATCCTCGCCCCCGTTCACGGCGCACCTGCGGAGGCCGGGAAGCCCGCTACCGAAAAGGACTTTGAAACCCTTCTGGACTCAACCGCCATAGCACGGAAGCCCTACTTGGTCCTCGACGATTGCAAAAATATTCACTCTCCAGCCTTCAACCGTTTTCAGACCTCGCCCATTCACGAGTGCCGCCTGTATTACTCCCAACACCTAGGCAAATATAAGAAGGTTACGCAATCTTTCGCCACTGGGAACAGCCTGAATATCACTGCCGACTTGGAGAGACGCGCCCTCGTGATCGACCTTTTCGAGCCGGGGGATGCCACCGCCCGAACATTCAAGAAAGACATCACCCCGACCTGGCTTTTCTCCGATGCGACCCGCTCCCGTTTTCTTTCCGCTCTCTGGTTCCTTGTGCGCCACTGGCGCGAGCGTGGAATGCCCCTGATGGGTGAACACGTGAAACCGTCCTTTGAGGAATGGACAGAGCTTGTGGGGGGAATTGTGACCTGCTTGGGACTTCCGAGCCCATGCGCCCCACGCAACGCAGCGAGCGGAGGGGATGAATCAACCCACGCCCTCAAACTCGTGATTGCCGCGCTCGTTGGAGAAGCCGAAATCGACGAGCCGCCGATTTTTACCACCGACGACATTCTCGAAAGAGCGGAAGCGGAATCACAGCTTGAGATCATCACCACTGCCAAATTCCCCAAGAATTCCCTTGGACACAAGATGAAAGCACTGAAAGGCCGTCACCTCGTGGACTCACAAGGCCGCTCTTTCGAATTCGGCAAGCGGGACGCATCGACGGGCGCACGGTATCCCATCACCTTCCTGAATCAGTCTTGATGACTTCCCGCCTGCGATCCTCGACGACGATGAACTCGACCTCGACGCCCTGGGAGCGGTGGTGACGAGTCCATTCTCAGGTGGGAGCACCTCCTCCTCGACCTCGACGACCTGGGAGCCGCGGTGATGAATTCGTCCTCAGGTGGGGCCACCTCCGCTGAGTCTTCTCGACGGTGCGCGAGATCGACCACCGGGGGAGGGGAAGCAGGGAGGAAAAAGTGTAACCAACTGTAACCAATTTTTGACGCAATTAGGGGCACTTCAGCGCATTTCGGTGCAAGAGCGACTTCGAGCTAGAATCGCCTCAACCCCTTTATCCATAAGGGTTTCCTCGTGTTTTAAGGAAGTGCTCCGACCGGGAATCGAACCCAGATCTAAGGTTTAGGAAACCCTTGTTCTATCCGTTGAACTATCGGAGCATGGGTTAGGTTTAGGGGGAAGTTGAGCGATATGCAAGAAATCTGAGCGGTTTGGACGGATCGAGAGGAAGGGGGGGAGTTGGAAGGTTGCAAGTTGACGACCTGGGCCGGGGGAGGGGGCTTTTTGCAATTGGGGGGAGTTTTCGACACTCGCGGGCGGCTGACCCTTGCGGTGCATCCAAGCAAGTAGTTTAGGAGTTTCACGTGGTAAGGACGCCATTGTTGGGGATGGTCCTGATCGTGCTGAAACAGACGAAATCCATGAATACCTTGATTACTGATAGCAGCGTTCGACTCTACATGCGCGAAATTGCCAAAATTGATCTCATCTCACCCGAGGAGGAGATTGAACTGGCGGCCTTGATTCGCCAGGGCGACGAAAAGGCCCGGACGCGGCTGGTGAATGCGAACCTGAGGCTGGTGGTGAAGATCGCCCGCGATTATTCCAACTACGGGGTCCCGCTGGTTGATTTGATTTCCGAGGGAAATATCGGGCTGATGCGGGCGGTGGAAAAATTTGACCCGAGCAGGGGCGGCAAGCTCTCGACCTACGCCTCGTGGTGGATCAAGCAATCGATCAAGCGTGCCCTGGCAAATCAGGGTAAGACGGTCCGTTTGCCGATTCATTTGGTCGATAAGATTGCCCGGCTTCGTCGGATCACCGGGATGTTGTCCGAGGAATTCGGACGTGAACCCACGAACGAGGAGCTGTCCGAAGTTTTGGGGATCCCCCGGAAAAAGCTGGCGATGTTGAAGCAGGCCGCGAACCGACCGCAGTCGTTGGATGCTCCATTGGGTGACGACAGCCAGTCCTCGCTCGGCGAGATGCTCGGCGATGACTCGGCGCAAAATCCTCTTGAAGTCCTGGAGCAAAAAGGAATGAGAGGGGCGCTCGAAGAGGTGCTCGCGATCTTAAACCCAAGAGAGAATGAAATCATTAATTCCCGCTTTGGCTTAAACGGAAAGAAGCCGATGACCCTGGACGAAATCGGCCGCGACTTTGGGGTGACTCGCGAGCGGATTCGCCAACTGCAAAACATGGCGCTGGCCAAGATGAAGAAGGCAATGCTTCGCAAAGAGTCGGTGCCCGCGCTTTCCCGGTAGTCTGTCGGACTGGCCCAATCCGGCAAAGGCACTTTCTAACAGGTTTGGTTTGCCCTTTGCCTGGTGCCCTTGACCCGCTCCCGGGGGATAGGGCGCGCTCAGTCGTGGCCCGGAAAGTTGCGACATGTCCGGCGGCGGTGGGGTGACTTTCTTTTGGTAGTTCTGCGGGGTTCGGGACACCGGATGGCCCGATGAAGTCCGGTTGGTATGCCAATTGCGATAGGGGGGGCATGGCTACCACATTTGAAAAGAAATTTAGTTTGTCCTCAATCGCTTCAATCGTTTTCGCGATTCTGAGCTTTCAGTTCGGCGCGATCCTCGGATTGCTCTTTGCGATTCTCGCCATCCTGGCAGGATGTCTCGGCGCGGTGCTGGCCCTGTCCCCGAGAGTCCGCGGCGGGGTGATGAGCACCCTGGCTCTCTTGATGGGTTTCGTCGGCGTGATTGCGGCAATCGTGAAGGTATTCATTTAAGGGAGGACCACGTTACGTTCATCAGACGCCCGTCCGGATTTCCGGACGGGCGTTTTCTTTTCGGAGTTCATAAAAAAACCTTCCTGTCGAAGGACAGGAAGGTTGCTCGTCATCGACGGGCGCAGCGTTAATCGAGTTGGCCGCTTCGCTTACGCTGGGCGGGTTCGTTTGCCATGAGGAGCGAGCGCAAAACGCCGGAGATCGTGGTGGGTTCATCGTGACGAATTTCGGCAGCCTCGTTGGCACCGAGAGGCTCGTCGGGATCCTCGCTGCCATCGCCTGCCTCTTCCGAAGAGGACAAGTCGAGTTTCTTGGCTGCCGAATAGCTATCGACAAGGTGCCGGCGGATTTTCGAGAGATTCCCGTGAAGTTCGGCGATGCTTCGAGAGAGCAGGGTGATTTGTTCCTGGGTCTCAGCATCCCGATTTTCGACGAGCTTCTGCAGGTTTTGGCTTTCGAGGTCGAGGTCTTTGCCGATTCGTTCTACTTGGGCATCGATCAAGGTGAGCGCGGAGCGCAGGTGGCTGGTGAGTTCGTTCATAGGTTTTGGGGGGTTAGGAATGAGAGGTCGTTTCGAGGTAGCTTCGGAGCATCCATGCCGTCATTTCGTGCTTTTGCAAGAGTTGGGTCAGGAAATCCGCCGTTCCGGCATCGCCAAAGTCTGACTCGACCCGGCCGATTGCTCCGCGGAGATTTCTGATGCATGATTCGTGGTCAGCGAGAAGGGTTGAGATGGCCTCGTCGCCATCGACGAGTGCGCCCCCGGTTTCCTTCAACGTCGTAAGTTTTAGAAATTCAGCCATTGAGCCCGGGGCGACGCAGCCAATCATGCGAATCCGTTCGGCGGTTTCGTCGATCGCAAGAGCTAGTGCGGTGTAGAGCTGCTCGAAATGTTCGTGGAGGCTATGGAAACGTCCTCCGATCAGGTTCCAGTGGAAGTTCCTCTTTTTGATATAGAGGACATGTTGATCAGCGAGGATGGAGGAGAGGATGCCGGCGACATCCTCGCGGGCGTCGTCAGAGAGTCCGATCGCCAGGGGTAAGGTTGTGTTCATTGCCATGCATGGGGGATTGCAGACCCCATTCCATCTCGCGATTGCCCGGACCACAGGGGACGGGGAGCGTCTGAAAGACAAAAAGGAAGTCGATTTGCAATCTCCACGGTGAAAGATCGTGCAAAATACTCACGCGAGAGGGCTTGGGGCGACCGACTACCGGGCAATTTTTCATGCGGTATGGATCGAGCTAGTCATGCGGCATGGATCGAGCTAAAAAAGCAGAAGATGAAGAGCATTCATGAGTATGAGAAGCAACGTCTGATGATCGTTGATGACGATCAGGCGTTGCTGTTTCTTTTCTCGATGGCTCTGGAATCGGTTTCCCTTCAGTGCGATTGTGCTTCGGGGGGCGAGGAGGCGCTCGGGCTGCTGGGCAAAAACCGGTATGATCTGGTGCTGTTGGATTTGAGGATGCCGAATATGAGCGGCTTGGAAGTGTTGACGCGAATGCGGGACTTGGGGGACTTCACCCAGGTCGTGATCATGAGTGCATTCGTTCCGGGTTCTGCGGTGCTGCAGGCGGCTGCGCTGGGGGTGACGACGTTCCTGGGTAAGCCGGTCACGATTCAGTTTCTGAGAGAAACGGTCAGAACGATGTTGGATGGTGAAGTTCATTCGGACTTCGATCTCGCGCGGGAGTATGCGGGTCGGCTTGATTTTGAGTCAGCCCACCGGGTCCTTGCCGGGAAGAAAGACATCGGCGGGATTAGGAAAAGTCTCTGGGCAGACCTGTTCCGTGTTCTCGCGACGAAGGGGGAGCAAAAGGATCTTGATCGACTGGAAGGTCCGTCCGAGCGCTTGGTGACGTTGCAGTTCTAACAGGCGCAGTCTGCAATGGACACTGTGCATCTTGCTTTATTTCAACCTGTGGGAGCCTCCTGCATTCAAAAAACTTCATGGAATCGGGCCATGGCCTGTTTATTGCGATGAGAAAGTTGTTATGAAAAAAAGCAATGTATTCAAAATCGCCTTCTTCTCTTTGATTTCCTTTGGCCCGATTGGTTTAATAAGCTGCAAAGAAAAAGGGCCGGCTGAAAAAGCGGGCGAGAATGTCGATGAGGCTGTTGAAGAGGTTAAAGACGAAGTGGATGACGCCACGGACGACCAATAGTTGTGAACCCGATACGATAAACTTCCACCACAAGAAACCATGTTAAGCTGGACCCTCACCTTTCTCGTAATCGCTCTGATTGCCTTCGTCCTGGGATTCACCGGGATTGCCGGAGCCGCCGCCGGAATCGCCAAGATACTCTTTTACGTCTTCCTGATCATTTGGATCGTCGCGCTGATCAAGGGTAAAAGGTCGGTTTAGGCCGGTCTTACCAACCACGATTTCGCGGGTCCTAAGATCCAGCTTTCCGTTCTCGAATGTCCTCAACGATTTTACGGAGCTGTCCGGGAGTGGGCGGCTTGGCGAGATGATCGTCAAAGCCAGCCTCTTTGCTCTTCGCGCGATCCTGGGGTTGGGTATGTCCTGAGAGGGCGACGAGGTAGGGTCTTTTGGCAGCGGGGGTCGTTTGGCAGAGTTGAGCCGCGACTTCCCAACCGCTGAGGGAACCCGGGAGGGTAAGATCCGAGAGGAGCAGGTCGGGATTTTCATGAGCACAGATTTTCAGGGCAGTCTCTCCGTCCCGAGCGACCGTGACGCGGTGATTTTCCAGCTCGAAGAACATTTTCAAGGTCTGCGCGACACTCTCATTGTCCTCAAGGATGAGGATTTTGCAGGCCTTGTTTTGATGCTTGGCCGCTGCTTCCCGGTGGAGTTTGCGGGTAGGCGGGGGGATTGATTTGAGGGTGAGTGAGAAGGTGGTTCCGCGTCCCTTGCCGCGACTCCGGGCTGCGATTCTTCCGCCGTGGAGGGTGACCAATTTTTCGATGACGGCCAGGCCGAGACCCAGGCCCGCCGTGCTGAGCTGCTGGGTTCCCAATCCTTGCTCGAATGGTTCGAAAATCCGGCAAATTTCCTCGGGAGTCATTCCCACCCCGGAATCGGTCACTACGATGTTTGCGGTGGTTCCCTTGAGGGTGGTAGCGACCTTGATTGATCCCCCCCCCGGAGCAGTGAACTTGATGGCATTGTCGAGAAGGTTGGCCAGGCACTGGGTGAGCCTGACTTCGTCACCGTTGACCCAGATTTCGTCCTGGTGGAAGTGGCTCTCAAGAGTGAGGTCCTTTGCGTGGGCGTTCGCCCGGTTGAGAGCGAGACCGTCTTGAATCAACTTGTTGAGTTCAAGAGGGCATCGGGATAAGCGAAGTTTGCCCGAGGACAGGCGCGAGACATCCAAGGTGTCGTCCACGAGCCGGGTGAGATGTCTGATCTGTTGGCCGAGAAGATCGAAGGCAATTTCCCTTTGGTGGGGGGTGGCCTTGTCATTGGAGAGGAGTTCATAGCCGGTCGTGATGGACGCCAGGGGGTTGCGGAGTTCGTGGCCGAGCATGGCGAGGAAGGTGTCCTTCTGGTTCGCGATTTCGCGAAGGCGAAGTTCCATTTTTTTCTGCTGATCGACGTTCATGGTGACGCCATACCATTTGACGATTTTCTGGTCTTCGTTGAGGACCGGAATGGCGCGGCCCCAGAACCAGAAGTAGTCACCGGAAGCGGATTTCATTTGGAACCCGTGTTCGTAGATTTCCCCTGTCTGAAGCGAGTGGCCCCATTTTGCATGGACTCCGTCGATGTGGTCGGGATGCACCCTAAGAGCCCAGTCCAGGTAGTCGGGGTCATCTTCCTCGAGTCCAGAGAAGTGCCCCCATTGGGCGCTGAGGAAATCCACAACACCGTCGGGATTCGAGGTCCAAACGATCTCGGGAAGAGCCTCGGCTAGGTGGTGGAAATTGTGACTCCCCGTGTCCTTGCTCGCTGCGGGAGCCTTGGCGTAGGCGGCATTGGGGAGCATTTGCGAATTCGCGTCTGGGGTCATGGATCGGCCAAGGTTAATGATTATGTTTCGGAATCGCAATCTTAGAGGAAGGCAAATCAGGATCCCGATGATCGGTAAAGAGAGTCTGCCGGAGAGCATTTTGCCCTACCGGTTGGCAGGTTGCACGATTTTAAGTGAGATTTCTTCGTGCGAAGTCCATCGCCCGCAATGATCCGACCTTGGAATGGTTCGTGCTAATCCTGGAATGCTTCGTGCTAATCCTTTGGGGATGAACCCAGAAACCAACCAACCCAAAGCCAGTGCTTCTGAAAAAATCTCGCACCTGGCCGATGACATGAAACGCTCTGCCAACGAGTTTGTCCACGACGCTGGGAACAAGGTGGGCGGGGCTCTTGGGAGTGCGAACGAGAAAGCCGCCGATTTCAAGCATCGTGCAGAACAGACTTACGAGGAGAGACTTTCTCCCAGGATCGATGCTGGTCAAGAGCACGTTGCGGGAGCTTCCCGATATCTCCAGAATAAATCACTTCCGGATTTTTTGGCTGATCTCGAATCGTGTTCCAGGCAACATCCGCGGATCACGGCGGTCGTTTCGTTTTTACTTGGCTGGAAGCTGGGACGCGCTCTCACCTTCGGCAAGTAATTGCCCGCCACTCATTGCGATGAACAAGAAGTTTAGGCGGCGGCGCTCGATGGAGACCCTACGCTTCTGCGTCACGGGGATTTTTATCTTCGCATTCATCGCATTTCTTTACGTGAGCAAGCCGGTCCTGCTGCCGGTAATTCTGGCCTTGATCCTGATGCTCATTTTCAGGCCCTTCCACCTGATCCTGACGCGAAAGTGCAGGATACCCAAGAGTCTGTCCGCCCTCATGATTGTTCTGGTCGTCTCCGCGGGCGCGATCAGCGCGGGGTATTTTTTGGTAGCTCCCGCCTCAAATTATCTCGCCCGTTTGCAGGAGAAGGGGGTTCAAGACCGGCTTTTGAAGGTCTTTGCTCCGATCAAGCAGGCCCATGAGGGGATCACGAAAGTGGCGGAGGAGGTTGAAACGATGACCGATTCGCCTGCCGGGGACGAACCGCTGAAGGAGGGAGTAATGGAAGAGGTTGAATCGGCGGAAGAGGGTTCACTTACCAAAAAAGTCGAAGTGAATTATCAGTCTGATCCCAAGCCCGAGGCAAGCGATTCCGAGGCCGGGAAGAATCGCACCCCGGCGAGCAATGGGCCCGTAAGGGTGGAAATCAAAGAGAATACCGTGCAGATTCTCTATTCACTTCTCACCGATTTTGGACTCTACATCCTCTCCACCTTCGTCCTTTTGTTTTTTCTCCTGGCCTATGGCTCGGAAATGTCCCAGCGGATGGGGGAGGCGCGGGGGACCCCGGAGTTTCTTACCGAAATCGAGCACGATGTCTCAAGTTATCTCTTCACCATTGCGGCGATCAATCTTGGACTGGGGACGGCGATTGGCGTCGGACTTGGCCTTCTGGGGTTGCCCAATCCCATTCTTTGGGGGGTGATGGCGGCGCTCTTGAATTTCATCCCGTATGCCGGTGCTTTAATTGGAGCCGGGGTGGTGACGATCATTGCGGCCATGGTTTTCGAGAATCCGGGTATGGCAGCTGCATCGGGATTGCTCTACATGGGACTCTCCACCCTGGAGGGCAATTTTTTAACCCCTACGATCGTGGGGAGACGGCTGGAAATCAATCCGATTATCGTCTTCGTATGGGTTCTCGCCTGGGCCGCCATTTGGGGGATTGCGGGGATGCTGATCGGGCTCCCGCTGTTGATTATCTTCAGGATCGTGTGCTCCCGGCTTCCTTCGCTGGCATCGGTTGAAAGAGCGATCACGGTAAGGTCCCTTGCGTCCTGATCCTTTAAGGAATTCTGGTTTCGTGGTTCCCTGAATTTAGTCATGCCGAGTGAAAATTGATGTCTGCGAGGTTCGGATTGGGAGGAACTGCCTCATCGGACCACAGGTTGGAATTTACACCGCAAGCCATCCTCTTGATGCTGGGTTGCGCCGTGCGGGTTGGGAATCCGGGGCTCCGGTGAGATTGGGAGATGACGTCTGGCTGGGCGGTCACTGCGTGATCAATCCGGGGGTGACCCTTGGAAACAAGGTGGTGGTTGCCTCAGGCGCGGTGGTCACGAAAAGCTTCCCGGACAACTGTGTCATCGGGGGCGTACCCGCCCGTGTTTTAGAGAACCTCGAGGGATAAAAAAGCCCTCCAACGCACGGAGCGTGGAGGGCGATTCATTCGATTCAGTCGAATTTACTTCATCGGCTCGACCATCATGGGAGGAGCTGGTGCGGGTTCGGGAGATGATCCACAGCAGCTGGTCAGCGCGGCAAAAGCAGCGAGGGCGGTTCCGATGAGGGCGAGTTTCAGGGTATTTTTTGTTTTGGTCATAGAGTTAGAAGGGATGCAGGAAGTGGACCAATTTTCACGATTCTTTCGATTCAAAATGGCGTTGGATGATTTCGACAAGACGGTCGCAGTCGTTCTTGGCCTGGGTGACCATCATCGTTTGTCGCTCGTTGAGCGGTCCCACCTTTTGTTCGGCAAGGAGATGCACGATCATCTGAATACCGGTAAGAGGAGTTTTGATGTCGTGGGCGGCGGATGAGAGGGACGGGTCATTGCGGTCTTCTGAAGTCATGGCGTTTGTTCTAGTCGAGCTGCAGCTTTTTGCGTTTCCGGTAGAGAGTGGCCTTGTCGATACCCAGCAACCTGGCGGCATCCTGAAGGTTTTCAAAGCGATCAACGGTGAGGCGAATGTGCTCTGCTTCGAGTTCCTCCAGCGAGACGTCACCGCCCGGGGCAATGTGGGAAGTGGTCGAGCTTTGCTCACCATTTCCACTGGGCAGGTCGCGGGGTTCAATCGCGGGGGTGGTGCTCAGGATGGTGGCACGCTCAATGGCATTGCGGAGTTCCCGGAGATTTCCGGGCCAGTTGTAGGTCCTGATTTGTTCGATGGCTTTTTCGGAAAAGTCTTTAATTTCCCGGCCGATCTGTTTCGAAAAGTGAGTGAGGTAGTCTCCTGCAAAGTTCATGAGATCGCTGGACCTGGCCCGCAGCGGAGGAAGTTCGACGGAAATGACATTGATGCGGTAGTAGAGGTCTTCGCGAAAGCGTCCTTCTGCGATCATGTGCTTTAAGTCCCGGTTGGTCGCTGCGATGACCCGGACCTTTCCCGAGCGGGTCTTGTTTTCGCCGAGTCGCTCGTATTCTTTTTCCTGAAGAAGGCGGAGGAGCTTGGGTTGGACCTCAAGAGGGAGTTCGCCAATCTCATCGAGGAAAAGAGTGCCGCCGTCTGCGGCGTGGACCTTGCCCCAGGCGTCTTTAATGGCACCGGTGAAGGCACCGCGGACGTGACCGAAGAGTTCGCTTTCGAGAAGTTCTTTGGAGAGACTGGGGCAGCTCACGGTGACAAAGGGCTTGTCCTTGAGGTGGCTGTTTTCGTGAATCGCTTTGGCGATGACGCTTTTACCGGTTCCGCTTTCGCCCAGGAGGAGAATGGAGGCCGGAGTGGAAGCTGCGCGGAAGAGCATCTCGAGTGCGCCCTGCATCATGGCGTCTTCCGACTCGAAGCGGGTGGGGGGAGCGGAAGTGTCGGCCTGGGTCTTGAGCTCGGTGACGGTCGTTTCCAGGGTGTGAATGTGCTCTCTGTTTTTGAGCGCCTTTTGAGCCTTGAGGAGAATGCCACGGAGATGACCGGGCGTGAAGGGCTTGGCAAGGTAATCATAGGCGCCGAGGCGGGTGGCCTCGATCGCGGTTTCCACCGAGGCGTAGGCGGTGAAGATGATCACGAGTTGGGTGGGGTCTTTTTTGATCACCTCTTCCAGGAGTTCAAGTCCGTCCTCATCGCCCAAACGCAGGTCCAGGAAGATCAGGTCGAACTTCTCCTCCTTCAGGCGAAGGCGGGACGATTTCAGGCTGTCCGCCGTTTCGGCGTAGTGATCCTCTGCTTCGACCGCGAGCTGGATCGATTGCCGAATCGTCTGTTCGTCGTCAATGATGAGGATGTCCATGTTGTTGAAAAGAGAGCGTAAAACCCGTGGAGTTGACGGTTCGGTCAGGCGCTTGGGATGGAGGGGGCTTGAAGCCGTCCAGCGAAGTATCGCAGGCGGGATGCCAGCCGTGGAAGTGGCCTGAACCCGACAAATCCGAGAGGGCGAATGATGTTTTGCATCGTGTGATTTGCAACACCTAATGCGTTTTGCACGATTTTCTTTGAGTGCAGGTTGGGAGAAAGATGGTATCATGATTGAGTATGAGACTTTTTTTGATCAGCTTTTACGTCCTGTGTCCCGGTCCCGCCCGGGGAGCCGGGGAAGGGTTTCCGCGTCCGGCCACGATCACGGCCACGCAGCTTGCGGAATTCGAAACTCTTCCGGAGGATCGCAAAGCCTTGGTGGAGGCGGCGCTCGAGCTGGCTTCTGGCGAGCGGTGGCTTAAGTATACTTTTGGAAGTGCTGATCCCGACAAGGGAGGGTTCGACTGCTCGGGAGCGACCTACTTTTTACTGAAGGAATTATCCTATCAGCCGGCGAGGACTTCGGCAGGGCAGTATCTTTGGATTCGTGATGCGGATCATCTCACCAAGGTGGGTGTTGAGGTGGCTGATGTGAAGGACCCGGTTTTCAAAGAGCTGATGCCTGGAGATCTGGTGTTTTGGTCGGGAACCTATGTCCCCACCGACGGAAGGGAGGTTCAGATCACGCATGTGGGGATTTACCTCGGGACCGAGAAAAAGGACGGGCGTCCGGTGATGGCATGTTCAACGGATGGCCGCTCATACCGGGGGCGCCAGTCCAATGGATTCGGGGTTTACGATTTTCGGGTTCCGTCTAAAAAATCCAGGTCGAAATTGGTCGCCTTTGGAACGCCACCGGGACCGCAGAAGTAGGGGGGGTTAGCGTTTAATCACTTGGGAGGCCACAAGCATGCGCCCGTCAACAAAGCCGTTTGTGATCGCGCCGTAGGCGGTGACCTTGTCGCCAACTTTCAGTTGGAGGAGGCCTTCGTTGTCGAAGGCATCTTCGGTGAGGAGTGCGGTCTTCACCTCGAAGACCTGGTAACCGTTGTCGATGGACATGAGCTTGCCCGCGATGAAGATGACCTTGCCGGTGAGGGCCACGCCTGTTCCGTTTGCGGAAGCTTTCTGGAGTTTGGTGATGACTTCTTCCTCGTCGTCAGCGCTGGCGAAAAAGCTTTTGTTGATATTCTCGACGTAGACGGAAGCTGCCTCAATGGACCGTTTTTGGTCGGCGTCGGCATCGACCCGTCCGGTGACAATGACCTTGTCATCGGCCTTCAGGTGAAAGCCTTCGAGCTTGCGATCATAGTCATCCATTTCGACGACGACGGCCCCTTTTCCGTAGTCGAGGGTGAAATTACTCACGCCGGCTTTGGTAATCTTCCCGGCGATGGTGATCCACTCCCCATCGTCCTTGTCCCACGGGGAAATCTTGCCCGGACTGACCGCAGCGGGTGCTGCTTCCTTCAGGTCAGGCGGGGTGGCGGAGCCAAGGGGAATCATCAGGGCGGATAGTCCTACAATGAGAGTCAGTTGAGTTTTCATGACAGGGGTCTTGGTTGCAAGGGGTGTGCCAGGGATGATCAAGGCAGCTGTAGGGATTCAGGGGTGCTCCCGGGGCGCACGGTGAGGCTTCCTGCACGGTCGCGGGGCAAATCGCGGATTTTTTGAGATTAGGCAGGGAGTTCCGAAAAGGTGGAATCATCTTGCAGGAGAAGGGCGCAATCGATCAGGGCGAGGTGACTGTAGGCCTGTGGGAAATTGCCGAGGTGGCGAAGGGTCTCGAAATCGAGATCCTCTCCGTAGAGGCCGTGTGGGTTGGCGGCTTTGACGAGGCGGTCAAACATCTTGCGGGCATCATCCTTGCGGCCGGCATGCACGAGGGCTTTCACCATCCAAAATGAGCACACCGTGAAGGCGCTGGAGGGTTCTCCGAAGTCGTCGCTGTTGCGGTAACGGTACATCAACCCGTTGCGGCAAAGGATGCGCTCGGTGACGGCGACGGTACTTTGGAAGCGGGGATCCTTTCCCGGGAGGAATCCGAGATCGGCCATGAGAAGGTTGGATGCGTCGAGGAAGTTGGTCTCGTAGGATTGGGTAAAGGCTCCGAGTTCTTCATTCCAGCCTTCCCGGCAGATTGTCCCGTGAATGTGATCCCGCAGGGTGATGTGGGCCTTGGCCCATTCTTCCTTCCCGAGCATGCAGGAGATTTTGATGGCGCGGTCCAGGGCAACCCAGCAGAGAACCTTTGAGAAGACGAAGTGCTGTTTTTCGCCCCGGATTTCCCAAATTCCGCGGTCAGGTTGCTCCCAGTTGGCTTCGACTGTTTTCACGATCGAGCGCACGGTGGTCCAGATTCGCTCCATCGCCTCGGGCGTCCGTTTGCGTTCCTGGATGTCTTGCCAGATGACGTCCAGGAGAACTCCGTAAATGTCGTGTTGTTCCTGGTAATAAGCGGCGTTGCCGATTCGCACGGGTTTGGATCCGTGGTATCCATCGAGGTGATCGAGGGTTTCTTCGGTGAGTATTTTCTCGCCCCGGAGACCATACATGATTTGAAGGCTGTCGTCTTTTGTGCGGACCGTGTTGAGGACCCAATCGACGAAGCGGGTCGCCATGAAGGGGTGTCCGATCCGGTGAAGGGTGGAGACGGTCATGGAGGCGTCGCGAATCCAGCAGAAGCGGTAATCCCAGTTCCGCTCTTCGCCGATTGTTTCGGGAAGTGAGGTGGTGACTGCTGCGACGAAGGCACCACTGGGACTGAATTGGAGCATCTTCAGAGTGATGGCACTGCGGATCATTTGCTCAGCATATTTTTCAGTTCGCTGGGTTCGGGCTGACCAAACGAGCCAATAGGACCGGGTCCGCTGGAGCATGAGATTGATGGAATCCCGGTCGGGTTCGGCAAGTTTGTCATGATAGCTCATGAGAAGGAACCGGGAATCGGTGAGGGTGATTTCCCGCCGGGAGAGGATGGCATCGTTGGGGAGGTTCGAGTAGAGATAGAGGGATTCGTAAATATCTTTTCCCCTGGTGGTGCTTTTGATTCGGGTTGCGCCGTCCTCGGCCGTCACGGTGGGGTGGCGTGCGTATTCCAGCTTGGGATCGTAATGCACCCGGACCTTGGGGGCGCCGCTGAGGGGGTTTAGGATGCGGATAATGTCGGGCGCGACATCTTCATAGTTCGGCCCGGTGTGAACGTCATGATAGCGGGGCATGAAGTCGACGAGTTCGAAGCTGCCATCCGGGCCTTCGAAACGGCTCACAAAGATGCCCGTGTGGTGGTCGTAGTCTTGGTGGGCGACCCTGCCTCCGATCATCTCGATCCGAAATGATCCTCCTTTTTCCTGGTCCAGAATTGAGGCCATGACCGTTCCCGAATCGAAGTCGGGAAGGCAGCAAAAGGAGATCGAGGAATCGGGTTCAATGAGCGCTGCGGTGCGTCCGTTCCCGATGACGCCTTGGTAGTAGTTGTCGTCCATTACGAATTAAGAGTGGAGGCTGTCCGCGAGATTTTCAAGGAAGGTCCGGAAGCCATCGAAGGTTGTCACGTGGGAGGCCCGGGTATTGGAGTCGCCAATATGAATGGTATGGAATTGCTCAATGGAAGGCTCGGAAGAGAACATGCTTTCATCGGTCTGGTCGTCACCGGCTGCGAGGGCGACCTCGGATCCCAGCGAATGGATGAGGGCCTGCATGGCACGGCCTTTGTTCACTTGTTGACTGGCCACTTCGACGATCATTTTACCGTGGTGGACCGAGACGGGGAGGCTGGCGGAGAGTTCGGTCAGTTCGACGAGAAGGCGGCGTGCCTGCCACAATCCAAACTCGGGGTCTGCGGAACGGTAGTGCCAGACGAGAGCGGATTGTTTCTCTTCGATGTGGCTGCCCGGGGTGAGATCGGCAATTTGCTCGAGTTGCGGAAGGATCAGCTCCTTCCACGAGACATCGACATGGGGATTGGTGAGCGCCCAGGATGGGTGATCGACTCTTGACCAGCGGTAGCCGTGTTCTGCGACAAGGTTGAAGCCCTGGCCTCCGAAGTGTTGCTCGAGGAATTCCTTGGGGCGACCACTGACGATGGAGAGGTCTGCTTTTTCGCGAAGTCTGTGCAAAAGGGGAAGCAGCCCGGCATCGGGCACCGCATCCTGGGGGCGTTTCGTGAACTCACGCAAGGTGCCGTCGTAGTCGAGGAAGAGAGAGAGCCTTTTACCGCAGAGTTGGGATTCCTTGAGGCTGCGTTCCACTCTTGCCAATCCCCGGGTGGGTCCGCTGGAGCTTGCAGGATCATCGAAGAAAGTGAGGAATCGGTTGGCCCAGATTCCCGCGTCATTTTTGGCGAGATGGTTTTGCATCGCTTCGGTGCGGGACCACATTTCTTCGGCGGAGAGGGCCAGGCATTCGGTCAGGGCCTCGGATACTTCTTGGATGGCGTATGGGTTCACGAGGTAGGCGTGCGACATCTCGGCAGCGGCTCCGGCGAATTCACTTAAAATGAGGACTCCCGGGCGGGTGAGCGGGGTTTTCTTTTTGCAGTCGATAAATTCCTTCGCGACCAAATTCATTCCGTCAATGAGCGGAGTGACGAGGCAGACGTCTGCGAGGGAGTAGAAGGCGGCCAGTTCCTCGGGGGGGAATCCCCGGTGCAGAAAGTGGACGGGAACGTTTTTGACTGTTCCAAAATCTCCATTGATGGCCCCGACTTCGCGTTGCACCTGTTCAGTGAGGTCCGCGTATTCCTCGACATTCTGGCGGGAGGGCACCGCGATGATGAGGAACATGATTTTGTCCCGCTGGTCGGGATTACTTTCGAGGAAGTGGCGAATGGCGTCGAGTTTTTGGGGGACTCCCTTGGTGTAGTCGAGTCGTTCGACATTGAGGACGAGCTTGCGTTCGCCGAGGTTTTCGGCGAGCTCGGTCTGGGCAGCGAAGAAGGTGTCGGTTGCCATCGCTTCGTGGAATCCCTTGCGATTGTGGCCGATGGGGAAGACGCCCAGCTGGTGCTTCCTGCCAAGGTGGTAGAGCGAATCGTGTTCGGTCTCGATGCCCAGCACCCGAAGGAGCGAAGAGCGGAAGTGACGCAGGTTATTATAGGTGTGGAAGCCAATGAGGTCCGCCCCGAGGAGGCCGAGAAGGAGTTCGCGTTTTGCCGGGAGGGTTCGCAGGATGTCGCTGCTGGGGAAGGGGGTATGGAGGAAAAAACCGATGCGGAGGCCGGGCATTTTCTTTCGCAGCATGGCAGGGAGGAAGAAGAGATGGTAATCGTGAATCCAAACGATGTCGTCGTCTTCGGCAATGGCGACGATGGCCTCGGCAAACTTTTCGTTGGCCTGTCGATAGAGCCTCTCTGACTCCTGATTGAACTGGGTGCGCTCAAGCATTCCGTGGAGGATGGGCCAGAGGGTCGAGTTGGAATAGCCTTCGTAAAAGCCATCGACTTCAGCCTGCGAGAGGAAGACGGGTTCGATATCGAGAGACCGGAGTTGCGTCGTGAGAGCAGCGCGGTCGTCGATCTCCTCTTCGGGGCCGCCGGTCCAGCCGACCCAAAGTTTGGGGCCTTTGGTTTCGGCGGCTTCGAGTGCCGAGGCGAGTCCTCCGGTGGTTCGTTCAGGGATTCCCTCGGAGTTGATGCGGATCGGGAGGCGGTTGGATACGAGTATGGTTTTAGGCATTTTGGAAGGGATCGATGAGATGGCAGGTTTTTGTGAAATGGGCAAAACGACTGCGGATGGCGTCGCAGTCATGGTCGTTGAAGAGAGTGGGGAGGGTATTGAGATTGATGAGCTGGGCCTGCTCCATGAGGGCGAGCTGCTGATCTTCCCGTTCGGAGACTCTGGCAGTTTCCGTCAGCATTTCAAGGAGGCGGCAGGAAACGTCGCAACGGTCGCGGCTGGCCTGGCGGATTTGGTTGAGAGCGGTTTCGACGAGGTCACGATGGGAGTTGGTCCAACTGAACAGGCGGATGTTTCCTTTGTTGTCGCGGTAGATTGAGGGTGGGAGGGGGCGGGCGAACGCTAATTGCAGGCCTGCGCCGAGATAGTCGATGCAATTCATGGCCGTGAAGGGATCATTAATTCCGGGGGAGAGGGCGCGGACAGCGACTTCGACAAGCTGACGCATCCCGTATTCGACGTCCTGCTCGGCATTTCTCACAGATCCGGTCAGGAAGGCTCGCTGAAGATCGTCGATCATGGAAGCCTCGGCTTCGTCGGGGGTAGGCCCATCGACGACTCTGATGATGGCTTTACCGTCGGAAACGAAGTTGCCGGCTTTTGTTTCGGTGACCAGAACCGCGTCGTATTTTGAGGCGATTTCGACTAGCTTTTTTAAGTTGATGGCTTGCACATAACCGGTTTTTCCGGCGATGATTTGCCACCCCCCGGGATCGTTATTTTCAACGCGGTATTCTTGTTCCTCCGCCCCGACCTCGGGAAAGAGGGAGTCGAGTGATTTCTTGAGAGACTGGTAGGCATCGGCGGCCACGCACTCGACCTGGATTTCGGTAATGATGTGATGGACGAAGCGGATAAAAAGTCCGAGGCACAAGATCCCCAGGATGAGGGCGGCGAGGGTCGAGAGTTGCGGGACAAACGGAAAGTTTCCGGTCGTCCGGACGCCACGGAGAATAAAGAGGCAGTAAAGGAATGTCGCCAGGTGCATCCCGAGGACGGTCTGGCTGAACTTGTCCTTGATGAAATTTCGGAGTAAGCGCGGACCGAACTGCTGCGACGCCAGGGCCATCGTCACCATGATACTGGAAAATGAGACGCCGGCGATGGCGAGCATCGAAGTTGCGATCGTCGCCAGCAAAGTGCGTGCGCCCTCGGGCGACGAGATTTCGATCCATCCAATCCAGTAATGAGTCTCGTCCGTGAAGAAGTGGTCGAGGTGCAGAAGCCCCTGCGCGAGGAGGAAGGCCGCGATGGCGAGAGCCGTCGGGATCGTCCAAGCCGAGGCGCGCAGCTTCTCGGCGACGTGGAGCAGGAGTGTTTTCACGGAAAGGACTGCGGTCTGAAGGCCGATTTCAGGAGATCACCCTGTTTTGGGGATTTTGTTTTCAGGCGTGGCAAGGAGAAGCCGGACGGGTCAGGGCGACCCTCCGGCTATCGTTGTCTGGAATTCTAGTAGCGGCGGCGCTTGTCTTTCCTATTGCCGACGGCGTATCCGCCAGCTCCGCCGACGGCGGCTCCGAGGGCGGCTCCTGTCCCGGTGTTGCCGGACTGGTTGCCAATGATGGCTCCGAGGGCGGCTCCCCCGAGGGCTCCGGTTGCGGCGTCATTTTTACCGGCCGAATCATAGCTGGTGCAGCTGCTTCCCAATGAGAGTGCGGCCACCGTAGCGGGGAGAATGACAAATTTTTTGATGGTATTGTTGTTCATACACTGAGTTTCCCCGCTCGATCCGTGCCGTTGGCATGATTTTTCGTTCGAGTCCCGTTATTGAAGGGATTGCGGTGTTTCTACCTTCCAAGACGGCTTGATTTTGCACGATATTTTGGCGCGTGTTAGTGCATTCCGCACGACTCAGGGAACGCTCCCTTGGAACAACCGGGCGTTCCGCGCTGGAACGGGGTGTGCAAGGGTGTGCCCAATGAAAATCTTCGCGGTAATTCTCCTTTTCTGGCCTTTGGTGGCCCAGGAGATTCCAGATTCTTCGGCGACGGTCGCGGTCCCTCGTGACGAGCAAGACCAGGAAGTTGAGAAACGCTTAAAAAAAATATTTTCCGTCATCGACGAGCTCTCAGAACTTTCGGTCGAGGTTGAGGAAGGGGTGGCGACCCTCGGGGGCTCGGCGGTATCGTCCGACGTGAGAGACAAGGCGGTGGACCTGGCCAAGGGAACCGAAGGAGTTGTCTACGTCCAGGACAAGATCGAGGAGGAGGTCAAGGTGGCTGCCCGACTCGCTCCAGCCAAGGCGAAGGCTTTGAAGCTTTGGAAGTCGGCCGTGAGCATGCTTCCGCTAATTCTGGTTGCGGTTCTTTGTGTCATGCTTTTCTGGTTATTGGGATCGTGGATTGGTCGCCGCGAAAGCTGGTTTATGAGATGGGGGCTGAACGACTTGTCGGCCTCTCTGATTGGGCGGTCATTGAAGTTGATGACGGTGGGGGTTGGCCTTTTCATCGCGATGGAACTCTTGGATGTCACCGCCATTGCAGCGGGCATCCTCGGAGTTGCGGGCGTGGCAGGCGTGGCGCTGGGCTTTGCTTTCCGAAATATCGTCGAAAATTATCTGGCGGGAATTCTTCTCTCGATGCGTCACCCGTTCTCGACCGGAGACGCGGTGGAATTGGGCGATCACATCGGCAAGGTGGTGAGGTTGACGTCGCGCGACACCGTTCTGATGACCTTCGACGGAAACCACCTGCGGATCCCGAACAGTGTCATCATGACGTCTGCCATGACCAATTTTACGCGGAATCCGCTTCGCCGCTTTGAATTCGCGATCGGGGTCTCGACTGACCTGGATCTTGTGAAAGTTCGCGATTTGGGGAAAGAAACTCTTGAAGGCCTCTCGGCCATCTTGGTCGATCCCGCTCCTATGATTCTGATCGACTCCCTGGGTGACAGCACCGTCAATCTGAAAGTTTTCGGATGGGTCGATCAGCAAAATCACGACTTTCTCAAATCGAAGAGCGAGGCCATCCGGCTCGTCAAGACCGCCTTCGACAATGCCGGATTTGAAATGCCTGAACCGATCTACCGGGTTCACCTCAGGGAGCCGAAGGACGCACTGCCGGCCAAGCCCACGCGTGAGCTGAAAGAGAGTGCCGCGTCCGACCTGAGCGTCGACGGCACCATTGATCGACAAGTCGTCGAAGTACAAGCGACCGACGGCGAAGTGAATCTCCTCGAATAATCCCCCCCGGCATCCACCTGAAAACAATGACTCTCCATGCAATCCTCCAAACTCCCTTGGCTGAGGTAGAATGTGGAAGAGGCGATCGGTGTTCTGAAGAAAGCTCTCAACAATTGTGAACTGATTGATCGCTCGAAGCCTCGCGATGTCCTCGCCTCAAACTTCGGAGCCAGCAGTATCGATATCGATGTTCTCTACTGGGCGAGATCGGCGCCCTTGGATCAACGGAAGTCTCGCTCGGAGGTCATCATTGCGCTCAAGTCTGCGCTCGATGAAGCCGGGATCGAAATCCCATTCCCATACCGCACCATGACCTTCGCGGAGCCGCTGCGGATTGAGTCATCGAAGGAAGGGGAATCCTGAGATCCATGACTATCCCTCGCCGCCGTCATGTAAAATGCAACGTCGATGGTGGGAAATGCCCGGTTTTCGGATTCCTCGCGAGGCTGGCTCCGGCCTGCGAACGGGCCTTGAAGGGTCGGAGTCCCTTCGGGAGGTGGCACGGTTTGAGCGGTTTCCTGAGCCACTATGAAGGAACTGAAAGAAGCCCCAACAGGACAAGTCTTCCGCAGTGCGGACTCGCTCATGAGCTACCCGATTCAGTGCGTCGATGGAGAACTGGGAACCGCAAAAGATCTGCTTTTCGACGACGAAAGCTGGCGGATCCAGTACCTCGTGGCCCGGCCCGGAGGATGGTTCACCAACCGGAAGGTGCTCGTGAGCCCGGCCCACCTCGTGAAACCCGTCGGTCCGCCGGAAGGCGGTTCGTTCCCCGTCGTCTTGACCAAGGAACAGCTCAAGAAAAGCCCGTTGCTGGAAAGCGACGCGCCCGTCTCCCGTCGCCACGAGGCCGAATTTGCGAGATTCCATCAGATCGCGCCCTACTGGGGGGCGGTGCCGATTTCGCAGGACCGCGCCGACGTCTCGGATCACGAGTCGAAGATAAAGGAAATCGAGGAATGCCACGTCCGTTCTTGCGACGCCATTATGGACTACGTTGTTTCGGCCACCGACGGCGAGATCGGCAGCATTAGTGACGTGATTATCGATGTTTCAACGTGGAAGGTCCGGCATCTCGTGATCGATACCGGGAAGTGGCTCCCCGGCCGCAAGGTTCTCGTCGATACGGAGTGGATTAAAGAGTTCTGCACCGAAAATCGCACCGTGAAGGTCACTTTGGCGAAGGATCAAGTGAAAGATTCTCCGACGTTCGATCCGGATCGTCCCGTGAATCGCTCCTATGAGGCAACCCTCTATGATTACTACGGGAAGCCCCACTACTGGGAGTAGGACCACAAAAATGATCACACCATCCCGCTTCGTGAAGCAATTCACGGGGCGGGATTTTTTTTGCGCTTCATTTATTCGCGCAAGGGGAGGGTGCTCCACTTGGGATCGTCCCCGCTGCGGAACATCTCGCCTGCTTTCCCGGTCAGCCACAGGTAGTGATCGTTCGGAAGACCGGGCTCGCTGACGAAGTTGCTCGCTCCCGAAGGAGGATCGCTGCGGGTTTTGAAAATTGCGGTGCCTTCGTCGAGTTCATCGAACATCGCCACGTAGAGCATGTCCGCCCCGGCTTTCCGGGCATGCCAGGCTTGGGACCAGAGGAATTGGCCGCCCAGGCGGGGGATCTCGTTGAGCTGGGTCTCCTTGCTGCGGATCTTCATCATGTTCTGCCAACTGAAGCCGGGGAAGGCGACGGGGAGGAGGTCAATTTTTCGCTCCCGACACCATGCGAGGTCTTCCGCGAGGGTTTCCCTGGCGTATCTCGCAGCGGCCTCCGGGGAGTTGTAACGTCCCACGGTCCACGGGCTGATGACATCTACCGTCGCGAGGAGTTCATGAAGAGCCGGGTCCTCAATGGCATCGCGCCGAAGAGTTCGCCAGTAGGTGGGAACTCCCACCATCACCGAGCAGCCGCCGTAGGTGGGATCATTCTTGAAGAAATCGATGAGCGTTTTCCACTCATCGAGCATGGCGGGGCGGTCGTTGAAGCCCAATCCCCAGAGAGCGATGAGCGGTTTGTTGTTGTGGGCCAGGTAAGCTCCTTTTTTGATTCCGATATCGTCCGTGAGGTGTTTCCAATCATCGATGAGCGCCTGGGTGTGTCCGGGTTTGAGACCGCTGAGATCATACATGAGAACCCAGGAACGGCCGTGGGCTTGCGCGGCGTTCTGGCAGTTGGTGAGGACCTGATCGAGCGTTGCCCTGAGTTTCGGGTTTCTCGTCGAGACGACAAAGCGTTGGAGGAAGGCTCCGTCGATCCCGTAGTTTTTCATCCACCGGAAGTGGAGATGGGTGGTTGAGGCGCGAACCGAGCTAAAGACCTCGGCGACCGACCCGTCGGGATGGTTGAAGTTGGTCGGAATCCGGTCTCCGTCCGGGAGTTCCCGCACGTCGGGCCAGAGATCGATGGTGCAGTGTCCCGGTTGAAAAGGGCCGTTTTCGGTGTAATGCCGCCATCCACTCCCGGTGCCATCGGCGGGCGCGCGGAACCACCCCTGGTAACCGCACATCACCTTGCCCTGGAGTCCCTGGCCTGAAAGGGGCTGGCAAAAGGCGAGGCCCAACAGAAGAGTGGACAAAAATTTGGAAAGGCAAAACATCGCTGGAATCATTGGGATCACCGCAAAGGTTTTCGATGAGGGAGGGATTTGGGAGGAAATTCGTCATTCGTCCCCGCAAGTGGTGACAGCTTCGCGTTCATGGCAATTCCCGGGAATTCGGTCCTTGACCGAAACGGCGCACCTTTGCCTTTGCCATGTGGGGAATTTTGCATAGCGTCATGGTCCCTCGCGATAGGGGATTTGTTCCCCAAGGCCGCGACGGGCACTCCGACTTCACCGAATATGAGCGAGCAAGCAAAAGTCCGCATCTATGATACGACCCTGCGCGACGGCACCCAGGGCGAAGGGTTCTCTCTGTCAGGTTTGGACAAGATTCGCATTGCGAAGCAGCTCGATGCCTTTGGCGTCGATTATATCGAAGGTGGCTGGCCTGGTTCCAACCCCAAGGATATCGAATTTTTCAAGGCGGCGGCGAAGGAGAAGTGGAGCCATGCGAAGATCGCGGCCTTTGGCTCGACCCGTCGCGCCGATCTTGCGGTCGAAGATGACCCCCAGGTCCACCTGCTCATTGAGGCCGGCACTCCCGTGATCACGATTTTTGGAAAGAGCTGGGAGCTTCAGGTCACTGAGGTTCTCCGGACCACGGCGGCGGAAAACCAAGCCATGATTCGCGATACCTGCCGCTATCTCAAGGAGGCGGGGCGCGAGGTCGTTTACGATGCCGAGCACTTTTTCGATGGCTACAAAGATGGAGCCGAACACGCCATGGCCACCTTGCGCGCGGCCGTTGAAGGCGGGGCGGACTGGTTGGTCCTCTGCGATACCAACGGCGGATGCCTTCCCGCCGAGGTCGCCGAGATGAGTCGGGTCGTTCGCGAAGCTTTCCCTGAAGTGCCGCTGGGCATCCACACGCATAACGATTGCGAACTCGCAGTGGCCAATGCCATCGCCTCGGTAGACGCCGGGGCGACCCAGGTCCAAGGCACGATCAATGGATACGGCGAGCGGACCGGAAACTGCAATCTCACGTCCGTGATTCCCATTTTGGAACTTAAAATGGGCCTCAAAGCGGTCGCTGATGTTTCCAAGATGCGCGAACTGTCCTTCTTCGTGGATGACGTTTCGAATAACCCGCACTTTGCCCGCGCGGCCTTTGTGGGCCGGACCGCCTTTGCCCATAAAGGCGGGATGCACGTCAATGCGGTCCAGAAACTGGCACGAACCTACGAGCACATCCGCCCGGAGCAGGTCGGCAACGAACAGCAAATTCTCGTCAGTGAACTTTCCGGCCAGTCGAATATCCTGATGAAGGCCGGGCAGCTCGGACTTCCTCTTGAAAAAGGGAGTGACGAAGCCAAAGCCATTCTCAGCACCATTAAGGAGCTGGAGCAGACCGGTTATTCCTTCGAGGCGGCCGGCGGGTCTCTCGAACTCTTGATTCGCCGCCAACTCGGGCAATGCGAACGTCCCTGGAATCTCAGTGAGTATCATTGCTCCTTCCGCCAGTATCTCGACGGGCATCGCCCCGTTTGTGAGGCGACCGTAAAACTCGAGGTCCGGGGCGAACCCACCCACACCGTTTCCGAAGGCCATGGCGTGGTCAATGCCCTCGATAGCGCCTTGCGAAAAGCCCTCGTGACATTCTTTCCCGAGATCGAAAAGGTTCAGCTCATCGACTACAAAGTGCGCATCATCGACGGGGGAGAGGCCACCGCCGCCAAGACCCGCGTGCTCATTGTCCATACCGACGGAGAGAACACCTGGGGGACGGTGGGCGTCTCCGACAGCATCATTGAAGCCAGCTGGATCGCCCTTTCCGATGGCATCGATCTCTTCCTCCAGCGCAGAAAATAAGAGACCATCCGACTTTTCTTCTTGTGCTGCTGCAGGACTTCTCTAATCCTCACAGGAGGTTCATACAATACACCTGCGAACCAAATCGTCCCGCGAGGGACAACCCTCTCCGCAAGGAGAACACATAAAAAGGATGCCCGTCATCCTGGTCGGACTCACCGAGTCCGGCCAAATTTCAACACCGTCTGATTCTCGTTATCGTAACCATCGGACGGTGGGATTTCCGTAAGAAAAAGGCAGAGTCGTTTGAGACCCTGCCTTTTCTTATTTCCGGGGAAACTCTGCCCGTGAAGCTGGATCTGGAGCTTGGAGGAACCGATCGAAAACGAGTGCCGAAGAATAGTTAGATTTGAGCGAATCCTAGGCTTGTGTTGTGAGAATCAACGGCCAGAATTCGACTTCTCCTAGGTGGAGATCACAATGAGTAACAAACGACATGAGTAACACAGAAAAACCAAGTATGGCTCTTTTTTGGGGCTGTTTTATTGCCCTTATCACCACGGCATTCGGCTTCATCACCCGGATGTTCCTGCTTGATGATCACACTATTACCCAGGGATTGCTCGGCCTCGACGAGGCCGAGGTGGGGATCTTTAAAGGGATTCAGATTTGGCCCTTTGCCATCAGTATTATTCTTTTCAGCCTGATCATCGACAAGGTCGGCTACAAGTTCGCGATGATCTTTGCGGCCTCGAGTCAAATTATCTGGGGAGTGATGGGGATCTACGGCCTTTCCGTGGCAGAAACAAATCCTGAGCTGGCCAAGGACCTTCTTTTTTGGGGGGGATTGATCCTAGCTCTTGGTAATGGAACCGTAGAGGCCTTCATTAACCCGGTCGTTGCGACTCTTTTCGATAAGGAGAAGACGAAATGGCTCAATATCCTCCACGCAGGTTGGCCCGGTGGTTTGGTCATTGCTGGAGTCGCGGTGATTCTGATGGGTGGTTTTTCATGGGAAGCCAAGTTGGGTTTGATTTTCATTCCGGCTATTATCTACCTTCTGGTTCTCATTCGTTGCCAATTCCCCGTTCAGGAACGTGTTGCAGCCGGGGTCAGCTATCGTGACATGCTTGGTGAGTTCGGGTTTGGTGGAGCGGCAGTCGTTGCCATTTTGATGTTCCTTCAATTGGATCAGGCTATTCCTGGCTATACGACAATATGGATGGTCCTTTGTGCGGCCATGGCGATTGGTCTTGGTGTTTACACCAAGAGCCTCGGTCGTCCTCTGATGTTCATCCTGATTTTGCTGATGACTCCATTGGCAACGACCGAGATTGGAACAGACGGATGGATTTCTGGAATTATGTCCAATGCCGTAACTTTCCACGCAGGTTGGATTCTTATCTACACCTCGCTGATCATGATGGTGCTGCGATTTTTCGCGGGGCCAATTGTTCATTGCCTCAAGCCGCTCCCTCTCTTGATTCTGAGCTCAATTTTGGCAATTGCCGGGCTCTTTGCTCTTTCTGGCGTTTCTGGCGTCTTCCTCATTTTTGTCGCCGCTACTCTCTACGCACTTGGTAAGACCTTCTTTTGGCCAACCATGCTGGGTATTGTTTCCGAGCAGACTCCCCGCGGAGGAGCGTTGACTCTGAACTCCGTTTCCGGAATCGGAATGCTCGCCGTGGGTGTTCTTGGATTCCCTTACATTGGAGCACTTCAAGAGAAGAAGGCGGTGAGCGAGTTGGCTGCCCTCGAGGAAGCCAAGGATGTTCCTGGTCTGATGGTGGATGGGAAAATTTCCACGGATGCCCTCGAAGACGGGAGCATTTACTACGGAACCATCCAGTATCAGAGCCTCAAAGCTGACAAGGTGGAAGCCCTTCTCGAAAGCCAGAGTGATGAGGTCAAGGATGCGGTGACAGCTTCCAAAAAAGGAAGCGGTCAAAAGGCTCTCGCCAACATGACGATCTTTCCGTTCATCATGCTGATCGCCTACATAGGTCTCTACCTCTACTTCAAGAGCAAGGGTGGATACAAGCCTCTCGATGTCTCGGGTGGTGTCCACAAAGACCCTCAAGAGCACACTGCTTTGTAGGGATCCAAGCCTTCCGGTTCAGGGAGCAACTTTCCATCAAAACGGCGGCCTTTGGGTCGCCGTTTTTTGTGCTTTTGAACACCTTAAATCAGCCTCCAAAAAATTATTCGTGATTACAAATTTAGATTGAATAGATTTGAAAAAGCTCTAGACAACCGCTTCGACGCGAGGCAAACCGCCATCGCTGACGGGGATTACCCCCAATGCCGATACTATGAAAACACTTCCAATGATCATCAGCCTCGCTTGCGGCGTCGTTCTCTCCAGCTGCGGAGACCTGGGTTCCACTGCCTTCACGGCGAAGTCCCAGGGCATCCACGACCTCGGACTCGGAAATTCGAGAATTGTCTCCAAGGAGAAAGCACTGGGCGGAAACGCTTACAGCTCAGCCAACCTTTCCACCGTCCGTTGGAATGAGAACGTCAGGGGTTTTCACCCGGCGCCTGTTTCACAATCTTCCGTGAGTCTCGGGGTCTCATACGCCAGGGATAAGCACGGGATGCCCACCTACCCGGATGCCGTCCGCAATCGTGTCGTGCGCACCACAGCCTACTCGCACGAAGAGAATGAGCCGGGAGCCCCGTGGAGAATGAATGCCCTCGGAACCTACTTGAAATACGGAAACGTCCGCAGTGCAGCTGCCGACTGGTCTCTTTATCCCGTCGGAACGAAGTTCAAGATCAAAGGGCTTCCCCACACCTACATGGTCGACGATTACGGTTCCGCTCTTGCTGGCACCAACACCATCGACATCTATCACCCAAATCTTTCCCTCATGCACACCTGGGGAACCCGCCAGGCTGAAATCACGGTGATTCAGTGGGGTTCGTGGGAGCGCACCTTGGCGATCCTCAAGGGCCGCAAGGCCTACCCGCATACCCGCAAGATGTATTACGCCGCCAAGGCCAAGGTCCAGTCGGGCAAGGTCGCGATGAACTAGCTGATCTCCTTTCTTGTTTCTCATAGCAGTTCCGCCCCCGGTGGAGCTGCTTTTTTGTTTTCCGGAAAGCCCTCTTCCGTCAGCAATAGGCATGCTTAAAAAGGATCGCGCCCGCTTCGTCCAAACCAGGTTGGAAGAACTCTATCCCCAAACCCCGATTCCCCTGGATCACACCAACCCCTTTACTCTTCTGGTGGCGGTGTTGCTCTCAGCCCAGTGTCCCGATGCCCGGGTCAACCTGATCACCCCGGCGCTTTTTAAGCTCGCGGATTCCGCAGAAAAAATGAGGCATCTCCCGGTCGCGCAAATCAATGCCATCGTGCGTCCCTGCGGACTGGCTCCCCGGAAAGCAAGCGCGATCCAGGGGCTCTCCCAAATTCTGGTCGATCAACATCGCGGGGAAGTGCCGGCTGATCTGGAGGCGCTCGAAACCTTGCCGGGGGTCGGGCATAAGACGGCTTCGGTCGTCATGGCCCAGGCCTTCGGAGTGCCGGCATTTCCGGTTGATACCCACATCCACCGACTCGCCCAACGATGGAAATTAAGCAACGGTCGAAGCGTCGTTCAGACCGAATCCGATCTTAAAACGCTCTTTCCCAGAGAATTGTGGAATAAACTGCACCTTCAGATTATTTTTTACGGGCGGGAATATTGTAGCGCCCGGGGGTGCGACGGAACCGTTTGTGAAATCTGCCGGACCCTTTTCCCATCAAGGAAAACTCCCGTAAAAACGAAAAAGTGAACACCCGACCTAAGCTTCGCGATGGCAGGGGAGTTTCTGATTCAAGCTGACGTCCTTTCATGAAATTGTGAAATTCCGTAAAACTTCCTTTACTCATGCACGCCACTTTCGAGAATACGCGCCACGCCAGTTTCACACCAAACGTACCTCAAGAAATCATGACCCCAACTTCAAAGTTCCACACCGCTCAAGGATGGATTGTCGGCACCGCACTTTCTCTTCTTGCAGCCGCTCCGGCTCTCGCCCAGGAAACTGGCAAAGCAGCGCCGACCGCCCTCGAAAAATACCTTTTCGAGGGCGGTCCCCTCACCATCTTCATCGTCGCGGTGGGACTTCTGTCCCTGATCAGCCTCTCGGTGTTCAACTTTATGAACCTCACCAGGGCCAAGTTTGCTCCCGACGATCTCAAGGGAGCCCTTCTTGAGCACATGACGAACTGCCGCGTGCGTTCCGCCATCGAGCTTTCCGCCTCCCACCCCAGCTACCTCGGTCGCATGATGGCATACTCCCTTCCCAACATCGACGCAACCCGCCCCGAGGACCTCGGCCGCGACCACGTCGAAGATGCCATCGCCGACTTCTCGATCAACGAGACCCGGAAGCAGATGACCTTCATTACTCTTCTTTCCCTGGTTGCCCAGGCGGCTCCCATGCTCGGTCTCTTCGGAACCGTCTTCGGGATGATCGGGGCCTTCGCCACCCTGGGTGAGAACGCCGGCGCTGACCCGCAGGAACTCGCGGGTGACATCTCGGTGGCACTTTTGACCACGATGTGGGGCCTGATCGTCGCGATTCTCTCGCTCTTCGCCTACTTCTTCTTCAAGAATCGTTTCAACTCCCTTGTCGCTGATTGTCATGGCACCGCTGAGAACCTGATCAACGCATCCATCCAGACCGTCAATGCGGACGCACATCTTGCTAAGATTCCCGAGGGGATTGCCGTTTAACCCATCGGAGGGGAGGGCTTCCGCGCTCCCCACCTCGTTGAACCAACCATCCACCCCTTAATCCCATGGCATCCAATAGACTTCGTGCAGTTAATCGAGACCAAGGCGAGTCGGCGAAAATGGACATGTCGCCCATGATCGACATGGTCTTCCTCCTCCTCCTCTTCTTCCTTGTTGTTTCCCATCCCAAGACGATCATAATCGACAACCGGCTTGTCCCACCTGTCGCCGACGGCGCCGAGGCCACCAAGTCGGTCCACGGCAAGATCGTCATGAATATCCACAACGACGGCACGTTCTACGCCGAAGATATGGTGACCCAGTTTGACACCAAGGAGGACATGATCGACTACATCACCAAGGAGAAGGAGAAGATCAAGGCCATTGGTAACACTCCCGTCATTCACATCCGTGCGGACAAAGGCGTCGATTTCAGCTACTGTCGCCAGGTCATCCGTTCGGCTGCCGCCGCCGGTGTCGATCAAGTGGCCTACGGTGCCTTCAACAAGTAAGTCATCCCCAACCTAGAAAAATCCCATGGCACGCCACAAAAGAATGCAGCCTCCCGAGGAGGACGAACCAGGTTTGGACATCTCGTCATTGATTGACGTTTGCTTTCTCCTCCTCATTTACTTCCTGATCACTACCCAGATCGTAAAGAAGGAGCAGGAACTCAATACCGAACTTCCTGCCAATACTCCTACGAAGGACCTTCCCAAGCTTTCTCCGATGCTCATCATCCTTGAGGAGAGCGGGAACGTCTCGTTGCAAGGGGAGGGTGGAGACCCCGAGCTTTTGGAGACAGATCCGGATGCCCGCCTTCTTCCCGAACTCTCCCAACGTCTTGAGCTCTACAAGAGTATTGCCGAGCAATCGGAGACCGAGCCTCTTGTTCAGTTGAAGGTCGATGGCAAGGCGGTCCAGCAGCGGGTCATTGATGTGCTCAACGCCCTCGCGAAGGCCAAAATCACCAAAATTACCTTTACTGATCTCCTCGATGTCACTGACAAATAAGACGAGGGTATTCTGCTAAATCCTTCTAAGGAAAAGGCGACCTACATCGTTCAAGATCATGCCGGAAGGCTGATGAGCCGCCCAAGCTCTCAGCCTTTCTTTTCTGAAAAAATTACACACCCACATCCACACTATGAATTCCATCCAATCGCTTCGCCGTCATCTCGGCATGCTCTTGCTCGCCTTCGGAGCCTTCTGTGCTCCGGTGAAGGGCCAGGCCATCGCCAACCTGCACGCCGAGTCCCTCACTGAAATGAAAGCGGGCAACTGGCCCGCTGCCTACGCTCTTCTTGTCAGAGCCACCGATAACTTTGACGGGCGTGCTCTGCAGCTCTTCGGTCCCCGCTTCGGCTGGTTCTGGTATCACCGCGGATACGCGGAGATCAAACTGGGAAAGTTTGAGGACGCCATGAAGTCCTTCGAGGTTTGCTACAGCAAGTATAAAAACGTCGCGCCGAAAGAGGGAGATGCACCCAGCTTGAACCTATACAACAAGCAAGCTCTCCTTCTCTGGGGGCACGCCGCCAAGGGCGCCGAGGAATGGGAAACCTCCATCCGCATGTATGAAAAATTCCTCAAAGAGCGTGATCCGGCCCGTGACCCCTACGAAAAAGGGGTGTTCTACATCAACATGGCGATCAATCACTTCAAGCTCAAGAAGATCAAGGAGGGCACCGACTACCTCGAGACTGCGATCAAGGGAAAGGTGACCTTCCCGACGCCCAACAAGGGCATCATGGCCGCCTTTAATGAGATGGTCGCCGCCGTGATTGAGAAGAAGGACGAAGCGTCCTTGCTCGACTTCATCTCCGAGAACCGGGGCCACATCAAGCTTGAGCCTTTCGAGGCGCATGAGTTCTCCCAACTTTTCATGAAGCTGGCCCAGGATGCCAAGGCGTCCGAAATGTTTCGCGCGACTTTTGAACTTTATGCGTTGGTTCCCAGCACGATCGCGGCCATCGACGATATTCAGGCCCGCCTCGCCATGGTCGGAACTTATCCCCGCACCATTAAAGATGGATCCATGATGGTGAAAAAGGAGGATCTCGAGGCCAGCCTTCTGGATCTTCAGAACGCTGATACGGCGGGCAAGGTCAATGAAGTCTATGCCTTCCTCAACACCGCCGTGATGCATGAAGAGGATGGCAACGCCCGCGGAGCTTTTGCGGTCTACGAGCAACTTGAGCTCTACTTCCCCAAGGCAAAGATCTTCCGCGACAAAAAGCTCATCGCCGCTCGCGAGGGCAACCTTTACAACCTTGTGCGCACCTCTGCGGTGATTGGCGAGGTTCTCACCACCGAGTATTATGGCACGATCTTCCTGAATGACTTCCCGAAAAGCAGTCATGTCGAAGAAGTCCGCCGCATGATGCTGACGAGCCTTTTCTTCAACGGAGAATACGACAAGTGCATCGAAGTGGCCGAGCGTATGATTAAAACCCTCACCAAGCCCTCCAAGCCGCACGATATCTGCCTTTTCGTTCTCAGTGGGAGCAAGCACTACACCGCCGCCTTTGTCGAAGCCCAGCCCCTTTTGAATGAGTATGTCGAGACCTACGGTGGAGATGATGCCGACAAGACCCGGATCCAGGCCGCGCTCTATTTCCAGGCTGCCAACTACTCCCGCTTGCAGGAATGGACCAAGTCCGCCGGACTTCTCGATGCCTTCCTCGCGAAGTATCCCGATCCCAAGTCGAACCTCTATCTGCCCTTCGCTCTTTATGACCGGGCAAACTGCTACTATGCCGAAAGCGAAAACGAGCCCGCGCTTGCCAATGTCACCCGGATTGAGGAGGAATTCCCCGGGGTGGCCATCATGGAGAGTAACTTTGCGCTCAAGGGCAACATCCTCGAAAGTTTGAACAAGCCTGCTGAAGCCGAGGAGTATTACAAGAAGGCTCTCGAGCTTGCCGAGACCAAGAAGAACGATCTCGTCGCGGGCGAGAGTCTCTTCTACCTCACGGCCTTGATTGGTAAGGAGAAGATTGGCAAGGAGGAGAATCCGCGCGTTGCTGAGGCTGTCCCTTACTATAATAAGTTTTGGGAAGAATACGGTGCTGACTCCCCCTTCAAAGCGAAGGTTGCGGTGGCCGGTATTCCCGGAATGGCCAAGATTGGCAAACTCGATGAAGCGCTTGAGCGTCTCCAGGGTGTCATTGCCGACATCGCGAAGAGCCCCGGCACTCCCGGCCTTGAGGAAGCGATTGGTTCCTACACCGATGCCTATCTCAAGACCCACACTCCCATCGAGCTGAAGGATCACTACTACGCCTTCCCTCGCATTGACTCCCGGGACAAAGCGACCCGCGCTCTTCTTCGAATCGCAATCATTGGTGTCTTCGAAGGCGTTCTTGAATCCGCCGATAAGGAGAAGGACGAGAAATTGGTGGTCGATGCCAGGGCCATGATTGAAGTTCTCTTCAACGAGCTCCGCAAGGACTTCGATCCCAAGGAACTCACCAACTTTATCCTCGTGAAAGTGGGTGACTTCATCCGCAGTAAGACCTCCACTCCCGTGGCCGCCAAGCCTTACTATGAGGAGGCTCTGGCCCGCACGGATGACCAGTCCCACAAGTATCGCGCGATCTTCGGTCTTGCCGACGTTCTCGGACGTGGCTCCAGGGAACAGCAGAAGGAAGCGATTGATCTCCTGGGCCGGGTCATTGCGGACTCGGATGATGAAGCGGACAAGGAAGAGGCCCTCTACCTCATCGCCTCGCTTCACAGCGACCGTGGTGATTACGACAAGGCCATTGAGACCGCGAACGAATATATCAACAATTCTTCCTATCGCCGTAAGAAGCTGGAAGCCCGCATGCTGCTGGGAGCCACCTACGACAAGTCCGGTAAAACGGAAGATGCCATGGGAGTTTATGCCCAGATCTGGGGCACCAGCATGGGCGCGATCCGCTACTCTGCGCCCGCGATCAAGCGCTGGATGGAGATCCTCTGGGAACGCGACGGGAATAACCCGAACGGCAAGAGTGATCGCCAGTTCGCCTATGAGAAGGGCGATTCGTATCTTAAAATGACCGTCAACGCGATTAAGAAGGCGACGAGGGATGAAATGATTGTCTACGACCAGGTCAAGGAACTGGTTCTCGACTACGAGTCCCGCTCCGACACCACCAAGGCTGAGGAAAAGAAGTAAGGAGAGATTAAAAACAGGAACCATACATTGCACAAAAAGATGAAAACGATTTTAAGGGCCGCCTTTGCTCTCACTGCCTCGCTTGGATCTTCCTTCGCTCAGAATGACCCGCAGGTCTTGCTGATGACGGATAAGGAAACCTACACCGGGTTCATGGTCGCAGCGGACAAGACGAAGATTCTCTGGAAGGAAAATGAAGCCTCCACGGTGCGTCGTCAGCTCAGCCTTGCCACCACCACGGTGTACTTTGTCCAGCCCGTCGAGTTCACCGAAGCGTTGGAGCTATTCAAGAGCCGCAACTACAAGGATGCCCGCACCAAGTTCGCGGAATGCTCCGACCTTTATCAGAAGGTCCGCGAGGTGAAGGGCAACTTTTCCACCCTCGCGAAATTCTACGAGATGGAATGTGCCCGCAAGCTCGGGGACCTCGATGGTCTCGCCGCGCTTTACGAGACCTTTGATCCCGAGAATCTTCTTCACGAGTATCACAAGATGCAGGTGAAGATTTATGGGATTTTCTGGGATGCGGTTCGCACCCAGAGCTGGGTCCGTCTCGACGGACTGGTGACGGGTGACGAGTGGCGCAAGGCCCGCCTGCCGGGAAATCTTCGCGCCCAGCTCGCCTACTGTCATGGACTTGCGCTTGAAGGCATGCAAATGCCCATCAAGGCTCTCAATGCCTACAATGGCGCCTTCGTTGCTGACTTTGGAGCGTCCGAAGAGATCACCAAAAAGGCGGCCTTGAACTCCCTTCGGATTCTTTCCAAGCACCCGGACGTGGACTTGACGATGAATCTCTACAAGACGGAAGACTACAGTGACGACTCCAGCGGGGCCCTCCTGATCAAAGAAGGAACAGCACTGATCAAACTTTGGGACAAGACTCTGGGTGCCGGGGAAAAACTCCCGGAGAACTATAAGATCTTCTTGAAGTATCCTCCGAAGAACCAATAAGCGGAGGAGGGAAATTTAATCAAATTCACCAAGGGCGGAGGGCGAATGCTTTCCGCCTTTTTTTGGGGCGCGGGCGGCCTTCAAATGCCTCGTCCAAAAATCTTCCCCATCGCCATTCCTCCGGTAGTCTATCTCCGTGGACGAAACGACTTCTGCTCTCATCAATCTGGCCCTCGAGGAGGACATCGGTCCCGGGGACGTGACATCCCAGTACTTTGTGCCCGAGGATCGCGAGGCCCGGGCGCTGATTGTTGCGAAAGCCGACGGAGTCATCGCCGGGGTCGAAGTCGCGGCAGAGGTCTTCCGCCGGGTCGATCCCTCGATCAAGGTCAAGATTCTCCTCGAAGATGGCAGCTGGGTTTCGCCCCGGGCTTATGTCCTCGAGGTCATTGGCAAGGCCCGTTCCTTGCTGACGGCCGAGCGGGTTGCCCTGAACTTTTTACAGCGGATGTCCGGGGTCGCGACCAAAACCAGACAGTTTGTTGAACTCATGGACGGGACTTCCGCCCGCATTCTCGATACCCGAAAGACGACCCCCGGTTGGCGGGCCCTGGAAAAAGCGGCGGTGGTGGCTGGTGGCGGAATGAATCATCGCATGGGACTCTACGACCGGGCGATGGTGAAGGACAACCATCTCGTCGCAGAAGGCGGGATCGCGGCACTGCAGGATGCCATTCACCGGCTCAAGAAAGAAAAGGCCGGAGTGGAAATCGAACTGGAAGCCGACCGGCTGGACCAGGTCGAAGCTTTCCTGAAGCTTGAGGGAGTCGATTACATCCTGCTGGACAATATGGACAACGAATCCCTGGCCCAAGCCGTTGAGATGCGTGCGGGCAGCGGTCCTCTTTTGGAGGCGAGCGGGGGAGTCACGCTCTCGACGGTGGCGGCCATTGCCAGAACGGGGGTCGATTTTATTTCCGTCGGAGCCATTACCCACTCGGCAGTGGCACTCGACCTCTCGCTGGAGTTTGTCGAACATGAAGCCTGAGCAGGAGTGGGACGGGGAGATTCTTGGAGAACTCTCGTCCGAGTGGGCCCGGAGGATCATTTTCCTGCCCGAGTGTGGCTCGACCAATGACGAGGCGCGACGTTTGGCGCTTCGGGGAGCGGCGCACCATTCGCTCGTTTTAACGGAATGGCAGACTTCGGGGCGGGGCCGTCGTGGTCAGCCCTGGACCTGTCCACCGGGTGAAGGTCTGGCGTGTTCGATGATCGTGAGGCCCAGGGCGGCTCCGGCGCTTTGGTCGCGTCATGCCCTCGCGGCGGGTTTGGCGGCTGCGGAATCGCTCGATGGTTATGGCCTCTCGGCAGGAGTGAAGTGGCCCAACGATGTCTGGGTTGAGGGCAAAAAGATCTGCGGAATTCTCGTTGAGGCGGGTGCGGACTTCGTGATCGTTGGCATCGGTCTCAATATCAACGTGACCGCGTTCCCGGATGACCTGGCTCATCCCGCGACTTCCATCGCGCTGGAAACAGGTGAGTCCGTTTCCCGTGAGGAGGTATTGATCTCTCTGCTCCAACGCCTCCGGGTTCGCCTGGATCAGATTGATAGGGGTTATCCGGAGTTGATGAAGGCCTGGGCGACCCGCTGTGTTCTCACCGGGCACGAGGTGGAACTGGAGAGTGGAGGCCAGCTCATCGCGGGTCGGATGGAAGGGCTTACGGCCAACGGAGAACTGTTGTTGCGCACTCCCGGGGGCTTGAGAAAATTCTTGCAAGCAAACACCATCCGGTTTCGGTAAGGTCATGCGTCTTGACCGGCTTATCGGAAAGTGGGGGGAGACGGGAAAGCGGCGCACCCGTGCGTTGTTCGAAGCGGGTGAGGTGACGGTTGATGGTGAGGTGGTCCTGGAAGCGGCCAGTTTGATCGGGCCCTTTGCGCGGGTGGAGTGCCGGGGGGAAGTCGTGCAGGCCCGCACCCGAAGGAGAATTATTTTAAACAAGCCCGCCGGAGTGGTGAGCGCGACGGTTGATAACGAACATGCCACCGTCATCGACCTGATCAAAGAAGAGTGGGCGGGAGAACTTCATTTGGCCGGGAGGCTGGATCGTGCCACCACCGGACTTGTCGTCCTTACCAATGACAGCCGGTTTTCGACAAAGATCACCCAGCCCGGGAAAAATATCGGGAAGCGTTATCTGGTCGAAGTTGATGGAATGATCGACGATCGAGTCGTTGCCGACTTCGAAAGGGGCATGTGGTTTGCCAAAGAAAAGGCGCTCATCAGCCCGGCTCAGATCGTTCTGTTAGAGGGAAGTCGATGCCGCCTCACGATTTACGAAGGCAAGCATCATCAGGTAAAGCGAATGTTCGCCCGACATGATCTCAAGGTCACCGCGCTTCATCGTGAAGCGATCGGGACGATTGAACTCCCGAAGGATCTTGCTCCGGGAGAGTGGCGATGCCTTCTCTGACGCTATCTCCGGCGACGGCGTCTCTGCGAGGCTCCTGCGGGAGCTCCGGCTGTCCGGCGCTGGCCACCACCACCTCCGGAGTTGCCTCCTTGGTTTCGTCCGCCACCGCCACCACTGCCGCCGCGTCGTCCGCCACCGCCGCCTCCTTTGTTCCCGCCGTTGTCGCGGGTGGAGAGTTTGGAGGTGAGGCCGCGGGCATGGAGTGAGGCGAGTTCTTCGTCGTGGTGATCGTGGCTGCTATCGACGGGGATTTCCTTTTGGATGAGTTTTTCAATATCGATTAGGAATTCGTGTTCCTCCGGGCTGCAATACGAGACGGCAGTTCCGGTCGCTCCGGCGCGACCGGTCCGGCCAATCCGGTGCACGTAGGCTTCGGCTTCGTTGGGAAGATCGAAATTGACCACGAGGGTCACGTCCTTCACATCGACTCCGCGCGCTGCCACATCCGTGGCCACGAGGATGGGGAGGGCTCCTTTTTTGAATTTTTCGAGGGTGCGTTCCCGTTGGGGTTGCGAACGGTTTCCGTGAATCGCTTCGGCGGTAAAGCCTGCGGCGTTAATCCAGCGGCAAAGCTTGTCGGATCCGTGTTTCGTCTTGGAGAAGATAATGGTGAGACCTTTGTCCCGCTCTTCTTCGAGATGCCGGGCAAGGAGTTCTTTTTTATTTTCCCGGTCCACAAAGCAGACCCGCTGGTCGACTTTTTCGGCGGTGGTCTTTTCAGGAGCGATGGAAACCGAGGCTGGTTTGTAGAGAATGCTCCGGGCGAGATCATCGATCGCGGGAGAGAGCGTCGCCGAAAAGAAGAGCGACTGACGCTTGCGGGGAAGGGCGGCGATGATGCGTTTGACATCGCGCAGGAATCCCATGTCGAGCATGCGGTCGACTTCATCGAGGACGAAGAATTCCACCCCGGAGAGATCGACATCACCTTCGTTCATGTGGTCAAGAAGCCGACCGGGGCAGGCGACAAGGACATCGACGCCCGAGCGCATGGCGCGGATTTGCGGGTTCTTGCCAACGCCCCCGAAGATCAGGGTTTTGCTAAAATTGACGTGGCGACCGTAGGTTTCGAAGCTTGCGGAAATCTGGGTCGCGAGTTCGCGGGTGGGAGTGAGAACGAGAACCCGTGCCGAGCGGCTTTTCGGGCGGCGGGGATCTTCGTGAAGGGCATTGAGGATGGGCAGCGAGAAGGCTGCGGTTTTTCCGGTGCCGGTCTGGGCGATTCCCAGGAGGTCCTGCCCTTTGAGCAGGGTGGGGATGGATTGTGCCTGGATGGGGGAGGGCGAAACGTAGTTCTGTTCCTGAAGGGCACGCTGAAGAGGAGCCGCGAGTGCGATCTCCCCGAATGTAGTTGGGGTCATGTTTTTCTGAGAGGCCGGAAGACATGAAGTGTCAACGGGCCGGGGTTCGACGAGGGATTTTGAAAACCCGGAACCAGTCTCTCATCGATGCAGATTGGAAATGGGGAGGGTTGAAACCCTCAAAGACACTGGTGCTTTAAACGCGTTTGCGCGGATAGCAAGAACGAATCGTGATTTGGCTTCGGTGCAAATCCCTTTGAAGGGCCCCGGAATTCTGCTACCAGTGCCCCGCACACTATGTCCCGATTCGAAAAACCTGTGGGCCACTTTGCGGTTCCACTGATTATTTTCGGCTTTGTTTCCCTCCTGCTTGGGGTGGCGACCGAGTTGATGGGGGTCTTTGGTGGTCTCACGGGATCGCTGCGGGAAGTCTGCCTTCAAGGCGGGCTGATCTTCAACGCCGGGATGGGTTTACCCGATACGGTGGGAATCCTCGTCACCGCTGCGGGGGTCTTTGGGCTCGTCGGTGCGATTCTGGGAACACCCGGCGGGGCCCGCCGCACCATCATTGGTTTTTCGGCCTTATTTTTGACCGTAACCTTGATTCCGGCCTTTGCGGTCTGGGGGATTTTTTGGAAGCCCTTTGGAATGATCCTCGCGATTCTCTGGGGGTGGTTGTCGGCGACAATCTATGCTCACTTCCATCTCATGCCCTGTGAGGGCGTGGCGGAATTGCCCGCCGAAAACGTGATCGATCTCGACGGTGGTCTCGGAACTGAAAACTATAAGCGTCATTCCGATGGCCAGAGTTGAATACCCGGAAGAAGTGAGAGCGCTGGTCGCTGAGTTGAAGAGGTTGCCCGGAGTGGGGCCCCGCAGCGCGGAACGAATCGCGGTGCATCTTTTACAAAGCCCCAAGGCCGCGCCGGGTGATCTTGCCCGCGTTCTTGAGGGTTGTATGGCCACGGTCAAAGCCTGTCCGACCTGTGGTTTTTTTTCGGGCGTGACCGGGTGTGCGGTGTGTCGCGAGCAAGGGCGCGAGGCGGATCTTCTTTGCGTGGTCGAGCAACCGACCGACGTCCTTCCCATCGAACGTTCGGGCGCTTTTCGTGGCCTCTATCATTGTCTCGGCGGGCGCTTGTCTCCGCTCGATGACGTGAGGCCCGAGGACCTCAGAATCGGCGGGCTCGTGAGGCGGGTACGAGAGACGCCGGGGGTGGAGGTGATTCTCGCGACCGGATCAGATGTCGAAGGGGAGGCGACGGCCAATTACCTGGCGGAAGCATTGGCGGGGCTGGAGTGCAGGGTAACCCGTCTCGCACAGGGCCTTCCTGCGGGTGGCGGCTTGGAGTATGCCGACGAACTGACTCTCTCGCGGGCCTTTCAGGGACGGAGATAAGCGGGGTGACTGGAAGGCGGCGGAGGTCGCGCAATTGGAAGGCGCCGCAGAGCTTTTGACACGTTCCACGGGACCCCGGCTCAGAGGAGGAGAGCGAGTGTCCTTTGCTCGCCCAGAATTGAATTGCACCCTCCGGGATAAGATGATAATTCTAACAGGGTCACTCTTATTATTCTCATGAAAAAAATTCTGCTTTACTGGCTTTGCCTTTCATCCCCCGCTTCCCTTCATGCCCAGTTCAACGATAACTTTGATGATGGCAACGACTCCGGTTGGACCCGACTGGAGCCTTTGAAGCCGCACGGAGGGACGACGGCCTTCACCTTCCCCGCAGGGAACTCTTATCGGATGACAAGCGGAGCATCCCCGGCTCCTGCTGTCCTGGGACAGAGCCGCGTGGGATCCTATCGGCCCGACACCGGGAGTTCATCCTTCCGCATTTCGGTCGATCTCATCGACGCGGATGCGGCACTCGAACAAGACCTCGGCATCCTTGCGAGAATTTCCAGTCCGGGCCTGGGAACCCTCAATGGCTACTCCGCCACCTTCGACACTGACGAAGGGCGCGTTTATCTGAGCCGAATCGAAAGCGAAGAAGCCACAACGATCGCAAATGTCGAATTGCCTTTTGATTCCGAGGTCGACTACCGTCTTATTTTCCACGGCTTCCAAAACCAATTCCTGGTCGAAGTTTTTGACGTGGCGGACCTTTCGCCCCCCCTTGTTTCTCTCTCCGGGATCGATGACGAATTCAGCGAAGTTTACGAGCAAGGGGCAGCGGGACTCTTTGCCAGTGCCGGTCTGCCCACCGGGACTTGTGACGTCACCTACGACAATTTTTCCGCCTCTTCTCTTTCAGATATCGACAGTGATGGCATGGTGGACGACGAAGAATTTGCAGCCTTTGGAAGTCTTGCTGAAGACGGAGCAAGCGACTTCGATCACGATGGGCAGTCGAACCTGGCCGAACTGGCTGCCGGGAGCGACCCCGGCAAGGCCTCGTCTTTTTTTAAAGTCACCGGTGTCTCCGTTGGGGTGGAAGCGACCACGCTCAACTTTCCCGTCGCGGCCGGCCGGACCTATTCCGTCGAACGCAGTCCCGATCTCAAGGCCTGGGTCCCCGATCCGTCCGCTGAGTTCACCGACAAAGGTGACGGGACCGGGAATTTTAAAATCGATGGCAGCAACGAGACCGGGTTTGTGCGCGTGATCGTTACCCGCTGAAGGTTCCATTCGTCAAGAGTTCACACAGTTCCTCCGGGGTGACGATTTGGACGGGGCTTTTTGTGAATCCGACTTTGTTGCGGGTCACGATGAAATCCGCTTTGCCGGAACGTGCGGATGCAATTTGCACGGCGTCTTCGTAGTCCTTCGAAATGTAGTCGAGGGTATTTTTGGCTTCGGTTGCAGGAATGGACATCATGAATTCCTGATAGCCATTTTGGCTATCAGGGCAAAATTTTGATTCTGGTTGAAATCTCCGCGATGGCCCAGCGGGCGTGCTCGGCGACGAGTTCTGATTCGGTCCTGGCGGTTTCCCGGAGTTTTGGGAGGTCATCGGAGGTTCCGGTGTTACCGAGGGCGACGCAGACGTTTCTCAGAAAGCGGTCGCGTTTGATTCGCTTGATGGGAGATTTGGCGAAGACGGAGCGAAAGTCTGCAACGCTCATGGAGAGGAAGTCGCGGAGGGAGTGTTTGAAGATGTCGGGGCGGGCGTGCAAGCTGGCTTCGCGGGAAACCTGGGCGAAGCGGTTCCACGGGCAGGCATCAAGGCAGTCGTCGCAGCCGTAGATGCGGTCGCCGATGGCGGTGCGGAATTCCAGGGGGATGGCACCTTTGTGTTCGATGGTGAGGTAGGAGATGCAGCGGGTCGCGGCGAGTTTGTGCGGGGCCACGATGGCCTGGGTGGGGCAGGCCGTGATGCAGGCGGTGCATTTTCCGCAGTGATCGCTGGAAGGCTCGTCGGCCGGAATTTCGAGGGTGGTGAGGAGTTCACAAAGGAAGAACCAGGTTCCGAGCTTGCGATGAATCTGCACCGTTGATTTGCCATTCCAACCGAGGCCGGCGGCGCTGGCGAAGTCGCGTTCCAGCACCGGGCCGGTATCGACGTAGTAGCGTTGTTGTCCGCCCATGTCCTGCATCGCGAGGTCGAGGTCCTTGAGCTTGTCTTCGATGAGGTCGTGGTAATCGTCGTTCCAGGAATAGCGGGCGATCCGGTAGTCGGTATCGCTTTGTTCTTTGGATGGGAGGTAGTTCAGGGCGAGGGAGACGACCGTTTGGCAGCCGGGTTGGACTTCGCGGGGGTCGCAGCGGCGTTCGAGGTTTCTCTCCAGCCAGCCCATGTCACCGGCGTGGCCTTGCGCGACCCATTCGAGGTAGTCGTCGGCATGCGGGGCGCGGGTGGCGGCGGCGATGCGGCAGTCATCGAAGCCCAGTTGGCGGGCGACGAACTTGATGTTCGCTTTGACTGTTTCCGGACTCATGACGGGGTGGAAAAGAAGTAGCGGGCGGACTCGATAATGCCGGTGGTGACTTCATCGAAGCTGAGCTGGTCGGTTTCGATACAGAGGTGGGCGGTCTCTTGGTAGAGCGGGTTTCTGATTTTGAGGAGTCGGCGAATGGTCCCTTCAGGGTCCTTATTGTTCAAAAGAGGGCGGTTTGAGTTTCGTGAGGTTCGGTTGAGGATTTCCGCCGGGCTGGCCCGCAGCCAGACCACGTAGCCGAGTTCATGGAGGAGCCTGCGGTTCTCGGCGGACCCGATAATCCCCCCGCCGGTTGAGATAATGTGCCCGCTGTGTTTGAAGAGGGCGCGAAGGAGTGCGGTCTCCAGGGTTCGGAAGGCCGGTTCGCCGTCGTCTTTGAAGATTTGGGGGATGGAGCGTCCCTGTTGCTCGACAATCATCTGGTCGGTGTCGATGAGGGGATACCCAAAGGTCTGGGAAAGGTTTCGCCCGATGGTGGACTTACCCGTTCCCATGAAGCCGGTGAGGATAATGTTCCGCTGCATGATGACGTGCAAAAGAGTAGCTTCTGAATTCGATCTATGAAGCTGTATTTGCTAAAGATCTCCCGTGGACACAAAACAAGTCGTAGCAGATTTCGAGGATTGGCGGGAAGTCGTGGCCCAGGCGGTCGAGCTTTTACAACAGGGAGAGGTCGTGGCCTTGCCCACTGAGACCGTTTACGGGCTGGCGGCGGATGCTTTTAATGCCGAGGCGGTGGCCAAGATTTTCGAGGTGAAAGAGCGGCCGACCTTTGATCCGCTCATCGTTCACATTGGGCATAAACGGGATCTCGACACCATCGTCGATGTCCCTGAGGAGCTTGACGAGATCGTGGACCAGCTGGTGGAAGCCTTTTGGCCGGGACCCTTGACGCTGGTGCTGCCCAAGAGACCGGAGATCCCTGATATTGTCACGAGTGGCTTGCCCAACGTGGCGGTGCGCATGAGTTCCCACGAAGTGATGCGGGCGGTGGCCAAGGAGCTGCCGATTGCGGCTCCCAGTGCGAACCGTTATGGCCGGATTAGCCCGACTTCTGCCGATGCCGTGATGGCAGAACTCGGGGGGAGGATTCCCCTGATCGTCGATGGTGGAGCCTGCCGGGATGGTTTGGAGAGCACCATTATTGCTCCGGAAATGACCGAAAAAGGTCCGGTGCTGCGGCTGCTGCGCCCTGGGCCGATTGCCCGCGAGGACCTGCGCAAGATCGCGAAGGTGATCAAGCCCAAGCGCAGGAAGGAAGATCACATCGAGGCTCCCGGTCAGATGGAGAGTCACTATGCGCCCACGACGCCCTTACTTCTGGTCGAGAAAGGGGGCGAATTTGTGCCTGAAGAGGGAAAAAGGTATGGACTTTTGAGTTATCGGGGAGAAGGGAATTCTTCGCTCGTTGATCTTACCGATTGGGCGGCGATTGAGATGATGAGCCCTGGGAAGGGGAAGCTCGCCGAGGGGGCGGTGCGGCTATTTTATTGTCTCCGAAAGCTTGATGCGGCGGGATTGGATCTTATTGTAGCCGAGTCGGTTAGTGAGACTGGAATCGGGGTCGCGATCATGGACCGGCTCCGTCGCGCGGCCGCCGCGACTTCCTAGACCATGCCGACGATTTTTCGACTTCTCCTCGCACTGGCGGTGACGGGGCTTCCTTGTCTTGGGGCGCTCCGGCTGCCCCTCGCCGATGGCTTCGACTACCCGGTGGGAAAGCCCGATGCGGGCGGCTATTACATGGCGCGCGGCTTGCGGCTCAAATCTCCGGTGCATTTCGGAGAAGACTGGAATGGAGTGGGGGGCGGGGATTCCGACCTCGGCGATCCCATCTATTCCTGCGCGGATGGCGTGGTGACCTTTGCCGCTGACGTGAAGGTCGGTTGGGGGCGCGTGATCCTGATTCGCCATGCTTACCGGGAGCCCAGGACCGGACAGATCAAGTATGTCGATTCCCAATACGGTCACCTGCGTGCCATGTTCGTGAAGAAGGGAGATCTCGTCAAGCGAGGGCAGAAAATTGGGACGATGGGGAACAACCGGGGGATGTATGCGGCCCACCTGCATTTTGAAATCCGGCACAATTTGTCGATCGGGATGTTCCGTGAGAGCGTGGCGCGGACCCTTGAGAACTGGGCGGATCCCTCCATCTTTATCAAGGCCCACCGCAGGCTCAAAAAAGAGTGGCGGCCCGTGACGGTCCCGACGGGCACCTACAAAATCTACCGGGGCTTCGAGGGCCTCTGATCATTGCGCCATGTCCAAGACCAAAATCAAGACGCTTTTGACGGGCTTGCTCGTCGTCATCGCGGTCGCCTTCAGCCTTTATGTGCGGCAGGGATTGAAATGAGCGAAGGCGTGGCTGGGTCTGCGAGCAACCTTGACGAGAGTCATGGGGCAGAGAGGCACTTTTCGGCCAAGGTCGATATTTCAGGAGGTGGGATCACCCTTGCCTCGAACGATGGAGGGCGCTACATGTGCGAGATGCTCGCCAAGCGGATTATTCCATGTCTCGACGTTACGAACGGACGGGTTGTTAAAGGGACGAACTTTGTGGATCTGCGGGATGCGGGGGATCCGGTGGAATGTGCGGTGGCTTATAATGAGCAGCAGGCGGATGAGATTGTCTTCCTGGATATTACCGCTTCCTCGGACGGGCGCGAGACGATGGTGGATGTTGTTCGCGAGACGGCGGAGAAATGTTTTGTGCCGTTGACGGTGGGCGGCGGGATCCGGACGGTGGAAGATATGAGCCGGATGCTTTTAGCGGGAGCAGACAAGGTGGGGGTGAATACGGCCGCGATTTTTCGGCCGGAGGTTGTGGATGAGGGGGCGAAGGCTTTTGGAAACCAGTGTATCGTGGTGGCGATTGATGCGAAGCGTCTCGGCAATGGAAAGTGGGGTGTTTATACGCACGGTGGGCGGAAAATTGTGGAGGGTCTCGATGCGATTGAGTGGGCCAAGGAGGTTTACAATCGTGGAGCCGGAGAGATTTTGCTGACCAGTATGGATGCCGATGGCACCAAGGATGGTTATGATATCGAACTCACCCGGACGGTGAGTGAAGCGGTCGGGATTCCGGTCATTGCGAGTGGCGGTGCCGGAACTTTGGAGCACATGGTTGAGGTGCTTGAGGGGGGGAAAGCGGATGCGGTTTTAGCGGCGAGTATTTTCCACTTCGGGCAGCACACCGTACCCGAGGCGAAGGAGTATTTCCGGAGCCGGGGAGTGCCGGTGCGTCCGATGGTTCACTAGGCTGATCGGGGATTATTTTTCGGACTTCAGTTTGAAGCTGGGATGGACGGAAGGGATGCGGGCCTGGTTCATTCGTGAAATGAGGGCGGAGACTTTTTCCGGGTGCTTCGCGGCGAGATTGTTTTTCTCGGCGAGATCTTCATCGAGATTGTAGAGTTCAGCTTTGGGATTGTCGTTCTTATTGGTGTTGAAGAGGATGAGCTTCCAGGGGCCTTGCCGGATGGCGCGTTTGCCACCGCCCTCGAAAAATTCCCAGTAGAGGAAGTCGTGTTTTTTCTGCTCACCTTTGCCGAGGAGGGTGGGGACGAGGGAGAGACCGTCGGTGTCTGCTTGAGGAGCGGCTCCGGCGAGTTCGCGGACGGTGGGCGAGATATCCCAGAAGGCGGAGGGGTGATCGGTAGTTTGACCGGGTTGGATTTTGCCGGGCCACCAGGCGATCATGGGGACGCGGATGCCCCCTTCATAGAGGTCGCGTTTGCCACCACGGAGAGGACCGCTGGAGTCGTAGCTTTCCATTTTGTGACCGCCTTCGCGCATTGCGCCGTTGTCGCTGGCGAACATGACGAGGGTGTGGTCGGCGATACCGAGTTCTTCGAGTTTTTTGAGAAGCAAACCGATGTTGTGGTCCATGTAGGAGATCATGGCGGCGAAGGTCGTTTTGGGCTCGCGTTCGTAGGAATAGTGGGGATGCCCTTCTTTTGCGGGGAGGGGAGTTTCGTTCAGGATCGGGCGATATTTGGCCATCCATTCTTCTTTGGCGCGGAGACTGGCGTGGGGGATTTGGAGAGCGAGGTGGAGGAAGAAGGGTCCGTCCTTTTGCTTTTCGAGGTAGCTGAGCGCTTCGGCGGTGACGACGGTGGAGCTGTAATGGTCACCAGCGTGCAGGGTGTTGTTGGGATAGCTCACTTTCTCGCCGTTGCGCCAGAGGTAGTCGGGGTAGTAAAAGTGGGCGGCGGTATGGGAGGTGTAGCCGAAGAAGTAATCGAAGCCTTTATCGGTCACGAGGGAGGCATCGTCGGTGTTGCAACCGAGCCCTGATTTACCGATGAGAGCGGTGTCGTAACCGGCCTTTTGGAGGGCACGGGGGAAGATGGGATCGAGCGGGTCGCGCCGCATCTGTATGCTGCCGTTGCCGCGGACATAGGTGTGACCAGTGTGTTTTCCTTCGAGAAGGCAGCTTCGAGAGGGGGCGCAAACGGTGCTGCCGGAATAGTGCTGGGTGAAACGCATCCCTTCGGCGGCCATGCGGTCGAGATTGGGAGTCTTGATGATTTTTTGTCCGTAGCACCCGAGGTCTCCATAGCCGAGGTCATCGGCGAGGATGTAGATGATGTTGGGTTGCTTCGCAGAGAGGGGAAGACAGGTGAGAAGCGCGGCGAAGAGAGATGGGAAGAGTCGGGGCATGAGAGTCCGGGGCAAAATTCATCTTGGTGGGATGCCCTGATTTCGGGCAAGCCTGGGCTATTGTTTGATGAGGAATCGCAGGAAGGTTTTTTGTTCGGAAGCGGGAACCGAATAGGTCACGACTTCGATTTCCGGGGTCAGGGGGAGGCGTTGATTTGAGATCACGCTCGCGTTTGTGGCGGTCCCCCAGGTATTCAAGTCCGTGCTGCTTTCAAGAGTCAACTTGGCGGCAAGTCCGGCCCGTCGGGTGATACTGGTGGTGATCGTGCGGGTGACGGGGTCATAAAGGTAGGAGGGTGCCAGGTTGTCACGCGCAACGGGAGTGCCACCGAAGAGGAATTCCTCGGACACGGTCCAGCCATCACCATCCGGGTCGGCGTCATCGGCCGGATTTCCGTAAGTTGCTTTCCAGGCGAGGTAGTCGGGAGCGTCGGTGGTGCCGGGTGATCCCCCTGGTTGGAGGCTGGCTTGCCAGTTGATGGCGAGGTTGTGGTCGGGTGCGCATTCGGGAACGACGAGGACGAGGGTGAAGCCGTCGCCATCGGCTTCGAGGGGCCAGGGCGCGTCGTCGTTGTAGGTGAACGATTGGATGATGGTTCCGTCGGGCTGGCTGAGGGTGATAAGCTCGCCGCCGTTGTCGAGGGTGCCGGTGAACACTCCGCCGGTCTTGATGTTGTTTCCGAATTGTGCCTGGAAGCTGACGAGATCTCTCACGACCACGAGACGCTGGCCGGGAGCGAGAGTGCTGCCGGCGGGGAAGGTGAAGGAGAGGCCGGCGGTGAAACTGGTGCCGGCGAGATCGAGTTGGCTGGTGCCGATATTGAGGAGTTCGAGATACTCGGTCAGCTCATCCTGTCCGGGTGGGTTGTAATAGATTTCCGAGACAACGAGATTGGTGGCGTCGGGAAGGATAATGCCGCCGGTTTGGGTGATGGTGAGCGAGTCCGTTCCAATGAGGTTCCCTTGTTTGTCGTAGGCTTCCACGGTCACGGGGTGAACGCCCGGGCCAAGCACGAGAGAGAGTTCCCAGTCATCGGTGGTGGTCCAAGTGGAGTTGAGGACGGAGCCGGTGGAGACGCGGAACTCATCAATGTCGATCCATCCCGTGCCCGCGAGGGTGATCGGGGAGGAGGAGGTGGAGAAACTGTTTCCGCCGTTGGTGGTGATGGTGAAGTTGACCGGGGCAACTTGTGAGTTGACCTGGTTGAGAATGTAGTTTGAGCGGGAATTAATGTAGCTGAGATCATCGGAGAAGACATTTCCTCCGGGGACGCATTCATCGAAATGAGTCGTCCAGGGAGCCATCCAGGCCTGGTTGTAGACGGTGGTGCAGATGTCGTAGAGATGGGCGAGGTAGGCACGGCGGTAGGTTGGATTGGCGATAATGCGGTTGAGTTCCGAGTTCTCGAAGATGCTCCGGGTGGCATTGAAGAGGAAGTCGAGGTCGTGCGGGAAGTAGAGAACCTTGCCATCGGGCCGACCATAAAACTGCCCGTTGTGATTCGCGTTGGTGTAGAAGGAATCTCCGGCCCCGGCGGCGCAGGAATAGGCGAGGGCGCGGAGCCATTGATCGACATCGAGGACATCGGCGACGCTGGCGTTGAAGTCGGTGGCGGATTTGCTGAACTGTTTGGCGAGGGCCATGGCTGGTTGGTAGTCGTCGAACTCCTGGTTGTTTTTGATGAGGTAGGTCCAGCGATAGTCTTCGGGGTTGTCGCCCATGTTATTGATGTCGCGTCCGATCACGCTATCGGGTTGGGGGACTTTGTAGCCGCCGGCATCGGTGGTGGTGGGATAGTAAACGAGTTCGTATTCGTAGACGGTGCCATCGCCGCCCTTGTCGAATTGATCGTCGAGAAAGACCGAGCCGAAGCGGGCCATCTGGAGGATGGCGGCGCTGGTGTGAACGGGGTTGGGAGAGACGACGTAGGCGAGGTCGTTAAATTCGCCGGGGATACCGCCGGAGGAAGTGGCCATGAGGTCGAAGAGGAGTTCACGCTGGCCCACGACCTGGCCTTCGGAGCGGTCGATGGCCACGGTGCGGTGGACGTTGCGGAAGAGTTGATCGGAGGGGAACCCGACGTTGAATCCGACACGACTGCTTTGACCGCGTGCGCGTTGGGATCCTTTGATCCGGACTCCGGTGTCGTAGTAGGCAGTTCCTTCGCGATCGATGATGGTGCAGGGAAGGCGTCCGTTGCTCATGAGATTGCGTGGAGTGAACATGTAGGTGAGATCCTCCGGAGTCATGATGATACGGAAGTTGTTGATGCAGGCGGTGGTGGCGGCGCGGTTGTCTTCAACTTCGAACATGGCGCGGGAGGCGGGGCCGTCGGCGGGGATGAAGGAGGAGGCGCCAAGATTGTCGGCGGCGCTGAGATAGAACTGAACGACCTTGCCCGTACTTTGACCGGGAATTTCGCCTTGCCAGGTGGTGGTGGTGCCGAGTCTGGACATGGAGGTCGTGGAGAAGGCTCCGCTTTCGACCCGGTAGTGGAGGGTCAGGGTGTTGACGCCATCGGGGTCGGTGACTTCGACACTGACGGTGACGGGTTCGCCTGGGGCCGGGACGACGGGCGAGTGGGCGAAGTTTTGAGAGGTGGGTCCGGCGTTGGAAACGAGGGTGGAGTTGGGAGCGCCGGGGGTGCCGAGGAGATCGGGCCGCTCGAGGTGAAAGGTGTGGGGAATGCGGTTGAAGTAGAGGCGGGTGTGGAGGAGGTGGTTGCCGCTGAGCCAGCGGGCGCGGAAGGAGATTTCGTAGACGCGTCCATTGACGGCGGAGCGGCCGCCCTGAAAGGTCGTTTCGACGTGGTTGTGCATGTGCTCGGTGGAGCCGGTGGCAATGAGGTGGAGAACATTGCCGCCGCCATCGGGATCGGGAATGATGGCGACGTCCCGGTGGTTCCCGAGGGCGCGCCAGGTGCTGAGGGTTCCGCTTTCGAAATTTCCGTTGCTGATCATGGCGACAGCGGAGCCGTCGGGATCTTCGGTGACGGTGAGGTCGTCGATGAGGATTTCGCCATCTTCGAGCATGCCGAAGATGAACTCGCGCCATTGGGTATCGGGTCCGACGGTGCTCGCAGCGGCGGTGGCACGGAAGGTATACGTTTGCCATGAAGTGCGGGCGAGTTCATTGCTGTCCGCCCAGGCGGCGGGGAGGGCATTGTCGGCGCGGGGGTCGGTGAGTTCCATCGTGGAACCTCCGGCATCCGCTTTGGAGGGCCATTTTCCGCCATCGAAGTAGCGAAGGGAATCGGCCGGGTTGTTGTGTTGGTCGCGCAGGGTGAGGGTTTCGCTGCGACGGCTCAGGGTGCCATCGAAGGGGCCGAGGATGGTGATGCCGGGGTGTTGGGTGGCGAGGGTGGCGGGGTCATTGGAGATGACGAGATAGCTTCCTGCCGCGAGCGTTGTTCCGGCGGGGAAGACGAAGTCGATGCCTTCGCCAAAGTCCCAGTTGGAGAGGTCGATGGTTTGGGTGCCGCGGTTGTGGAGTTCAACCCACTGGGCCTCGCTGCCGCGTGCGGGGATGGCGGGAATCCCGGGGTCGGTCACGAAGGCGGCTTTGGCTTCGAGATCGAAGCCGATGTCGTTGTTCCCGGCGGCACGTTGGTGGACTTGGACCGAGATGCGATTGGTGCCGCCCAGGAGGGTGCCGGAAGGGACGGTGACGGAGTAGTCGCCACTCCAATCGGCATCGCCGACCGAGCCGCTGGCCAGGGTGGTGGAGGTCACGGTCCCGGGATCCATTTGAAAGCGGTCCAGCTCGACGCCATTCAGGTAGAAGACGGCCCCATCATCGATGCGGTGATTCAGCGTGAAGGATTCGAGGCTGGCGGCTTGCTGGCTGGTGAGGGTGAAATCGCTTTCGAAGTAGTAGGCGATGACAGGGGGATTGTTGCTAAGGGGATTGGTGAGGTTGAAGATGCCGAGGCCGGTGTCATAGGCGAGGGTGGCGGTTCCGGATTCCCAGTTTCCTCCGACGGGGTGGGCCCGGGTGGCCCAATCGGCGGGGAGGGCGTCGCCCTTTTCGTTGTATCGCCAGACGGCCCCGGCGTTGATGAGCGTGACTTCGGCGATGGTGGGCGGAACGCCGGGATCGGCATTGAGAATGGGTGGGTGGTAGCAGAGTTCGTTGATGACGATGTCGCGGTTGAGGGCGAAGGAGTTTGCGGCACCCGGGGTGGGGGCGTTGGGGAAGATCCACTGTCCGGGGTAGGCGGGGCTGAGACCGCGGAGGCGGTTGGTGACTTCGCGGGCGTCGGCCAGGATCGTGCCGCTCGAAGAGAGGAGGAAGAGTTTGTCGTTGTCGGCGGGGACTTGGCCGAGGGTCGCGCGATTGAGAAGAAGGAGGTCTCCGGGGTTGAGGGTGGTGTTGGGAAGGCTGATGGAGGAGGGGGTGTCGCCGTCGATTTGCAAGGTGTATCCGCTGGTGCTGATGGGAGAGGAGCGGGGGTTGGTGATTTCGACAAAGAAATTGGGATCGGTTGCGGGAGAAATTTCGTTGAAAACGAGTCCGGGATTTGTGCTGGGATCGCCTGGCAGGGCGAAATTGAGGGCACCCGGAGTGCCGCCGATCCCGGTGCTGGCTCTCCAGGAGGAGCTTTTGCCGGAGAGGAGTGAACTCTCGATTTTGGCGAGGGTGGCGCCGGAGCCATCGGGGCCGACGGGCCATGGTTCGGAGTCGGCGTAGTCGAGCTCATCCATCAGGCGTGCGGAGCGGCTGCGGAGCCTGACTGTTTCGCCGCCGTTGGAAAGGCTTCCAGCGAAGGGACCGGTGACATTGAGTCCGGAGAGAGCGGAATTGCCGGGATTTTTTGCGATGAGGTAGAAGCCGCTGCCCGGGATGGTGGTACCTTCCGGGAACACAAAATCAACTCCGCCCGTGAGCTTCCAACCGGAGAGATCGACGTTGATCGCCATCTGGTTATGAAGCTCGATCCATTCCTGATCCTCGGAGGTTCCCTGCGGATTGTAGTAAATCTCGTTGAAGGTAACGACGCTATCGACTGCTGACAAGGGGGCGGCAAGAGCGAGGAGGAGTGGGAAATATTTCATGGTAAGGGAAAGAAATGGGCGGTCCCCACGAATGAGGAGCGCCCAGTGTGATAAAATGGAAGGCGGGCAACGAGGATTATTTCTCGATCCGATAGAACTCTTTGAGGTCGGAGGTTTCCTGGGCCGGGATGATCGCCTGGCCATCGCCATTGATGTCGGTGGTGGAGCTTAGGGGCACGTTCAGGGGGGGCGAAATCGCCGGAGAGATCGGAAGATTTGGTCACCTGGTAAGTCGTTTGGGGTTTCGCTTTGAAGTCGATGACAAATTGACCGGATGGGCTGAGCAGCTGGCTGGTAATAAGGATCTGGCCCGGAAGGACACCGGTGGAGATCTCATTGCTTAGGCCGTAGAGGTGGAGGCTGCCGCTGGGGTTGATGCTGCAGAGGGGGATGGAAGCATCAAGGACGAGCTCGCTGGTTTGAGCGGTGTATTGGTAGGTGAGGTAGTAGGCGTCATTGTTGTTTCCTGAACCCGTCACGATGCCGGGACGGTCTTCCGGGAGCGCGTTGAAGGGTTGCACAATTTCGGTGCCGTTGGTGAAGACGAGGTCGATGGGGCGGCCGGAACCGACGGCGGACCAGGAGCGCATGTAGAGGCGGAAGTCGTAGTTTGCGCCAGGAGTAAGATTTCTGAGCGTGAATCGCTGGCTACTGCCGGGAGCGGCTCCATTTCCTGAATAGGTGAAGGAGGTGAGGAGGGCTTCGACGCCGGGGCCGGCCGAGGCGGCCACGGGGTCCCAGCCGTCGGAGCGTCCGGTGATGGCATTCATGGTCCTTCCCATGGTATCCTAGGCGAAATTGGTAGGAATCACGAGGGGCGTGAGGGCCTCGAAAGCGACCCCATTGAGGGTGACGGCCTGTCCTCCGCTGATGAGGTGGGTGTAGGTTTTGCCGGGGTCGATTCCGGTGCTGGCATCGTCGGTAATGGGGACGATGGCGACGGGTCCGATGGGGCCTGGGTAGTCATTGGGATCAAACGGACTGGTGTTGTGGGTGAGTTCCCATGGATCGCCTGCGAAGTCGCCGTCGGTGTCGCAGTTGGTGGGATCGGTGCCGGTGTCGTTGGCATTGAGGAAGATGGCGGAATTAGTTTCGACTTTATCGGAGAGTCCGTCGAAATCAGTATCACCGGCGGTGGGATTTGTGGGAGGGCGTGTTCCGGTGGGGTTGATTTCTTCTCCGTCGGAAAGGGTGTCTTCGTCGGTATCCCGTTTGGTCGGGTCGAGGTCGGGGTAGGTGGCGCTGAGTTGGAATTCGGCGGCGTCGGTGAGTCCGTCCTGATCAAAGTCTTCGTTGCCGATGGTGGCGGAGAGATCGGTGAGGTTGCCGGCCCAGGCGATCTCCCAGAGGTCGGTGAGGTTGTCGAAGTCGTCGTCCTCGGTCAGGGTGAGAGTGAAACTGCGTAAGGCGGTGTCGCTGCCCACCCCTTGGATGCGGACGGAGAATTGCTGGCCATCGACGGAATTTTCCCCGGTGAAATCGAAGGTTCCCACCTCGAGACTGGATCCGTTGATTTGGAATTTGTTGTTATCGGTATCTCCGGGACCTGCGACCAGAGTGAAGGTCGAGGCGTTGGGGTTTCCAGCGAGAGAGCCGTTGAGGTTGCCGATGAGAGTGCCTTGGGGCGCTCCAGAGGCGAAGGCGTTATCGCTCAGCTCAAATGCGTATCCCGCAGTTTCGAGAGTTGAGATGGCGAGGTTGTCGATGAGGTTGCCGGTCAGGTTGGTGGCCAGTTCCATGTGGAGTTTTCCAGAATTACCGTCCCATTGGAAGGTGTCGTTGGCGACTTCCGTTCCGTCAACGCTTGTGACGGCGGTGACGGTGGTGCCGTCGGCGAAGTCATCGAAGGAGTATTCCAGAGAGACGGCGTAGGTTGTCGCTCCTCCATTGGTGGTGGGGAATGTTCCCAGCCCACCGAGGGGGTCGCCGTTGTCGAAGCGTTGGCTGTCTCCGTTGTTGCGGAGGAGGATTCCGTAATCGGTGGTGGCGGTGTTGACGATCGATCCGGGGGTGTCGGCATTCGGAGTGCCGATGGCCCAGGTGATCCATTGATTTACGGTGTTGTTCGCGGGGGTCCAGTCGAAGGTGACGGCGATGCCGCCCCCTGCGAGAATCGCGGTTCCGGTGGTTCCGGCCGCCCAGTCAAAGCGCGAGGAGAAGGGGGCGGGGAGAGGATTGAAGCGAACGCCGCCTGCTCCCCCCGGGGCCAGGATGAGGCGGAGTTGGTTGGACTGGATTTGTTGCTGGGCCCGATTGGCGCGCAGGGCCACCTCGGAAGCGAGGGTTCCCGAGATCCGCCCGGCGGTGGAAGCGGCATCGAAGCTGGGGTTGTCAGGAACATTAAAGTTGTCTTGGAAGAGAAGGATCTGACCGGGGAGGAGCGCTGATCCGGCGAGAAGGGCGGTAAGGATGTGTTTCATTCTAAGGGTAGGGTAGGGAAAAAGGGTTGACTTAAAGGTTTGAGGTCCGTTGGCGGCGCAGGAGGCGCAGCAGGGCAAGGGAGGACAGGAGGGCGGACGCTGGTTCCGGAATGGTGCGCACGGCCAGGTTGTCGATCAGGTTGTCGTTGCGGTTGCTGCCCAATCGAGAGGGACGATGAAGCCGCCGTCCGCGAGGATTGAGGTCCCGGAAGTTCCTCCGGCCCAGTTGAACCGGTTGGCAGCCCCGAAAGTGCCGGCCGCGTTTTCGAAGCAAACGCCCCCTGAGCCGGTGGCCGAATTGCGAAGAAGAAGGCTGTTGCTTGAAATGTGCTGTTGGGCCCGGGTTGCCCGGGCGAGGACATCGGAGGCCAGATCGCCGGCAAGGCGACCTGCCGTCGAAGGGGCGTCGAAATTGGTGGTATCTGCGATGTCGAAGCTGTCCTGAAACAAGGTAACGGCAGGGGCCAGGGAGATTCCGAGAGCAAAAAGAGAAAGGGCGAGATGCGGTGTTTTCAAGGTGGCAAGTTTTGTGTGTGATCGGTTGCGACAATTTTCATGACCGTTTTTAACGATTAGCATGAGCAAGGATTCTTTGACGAGAATCCTTTTCTTGAAATTCGAATTGAGTTCCCGGCTTCGCGAAGGAGGAGCCTTTGTTACCGGCTGATCTGGAAACGGAAGGGAATGGCCTTCCTGGTGGGGGTGGCCTGGCCTAATCCGTTGATGTCGGCGTAGCCCTGGCCATGGGAATGGGTGCGGTAGTTCGCGGGCATTCCGTCGACTCCGATGTGGAAATCGGTGCCATGGTCGAGGTTGTAGCCAAGGATGAAATACTGGTTGGCTTTGCCGCCTCCGGCGTGCTGGGTGACGATGACCCCGGGGATGACTTCGAGTAGTTCTCCGCGTCGCACGGTGGGCCGCTGGCTGAGTTCTTCGTTGTTGGCCCGTCCTTCGTTGGCGGAAGAGACTTCTCCGAGGATGTCTTCGGCCTTTCCGGCCGCGACGATGGGATCAAGTATTTCGATGGGTTCTTCGGCGAAGGGGGTCAGGGTGGTCACGAGGAAAAGGGAGAAGCGTTTCATGCGGTCTGATCGTTGAAACGAGTTCCCGGGCCTCACCCCGCGGTTTTTTTGTGGTTTAGGGGCGGTGGTCCCACCAGGTCTGGAGAAGCTTGCGGGCGCGATAGATGCGCCCTTCGATGGCCCGTTCAGAGCACTTCAGGATTTGGGCGCATTCGGAGTGGGTGAGGTTTTCCACAAAAGCGAGGATGAGGATTTCCCGGTGCTTTCCCAGGAGGTGGCCGAGTCCTGATTCCAGTTTGGCAAGGTCGTCGCGGGTTTCGGCGCGGTCATCGGGAATCTGGGCGCGGCAGGCCGGAATCCGGTGGGTGAGGTGGAGGGCGTCACAGAGGGAGGCGAGGCGGGAGCTGGCGCGTTTCCAGTTGTCGCGGCATCGATTGACGGCGATGTGGCAGAGCCAGGTGGAGAATTTTCCGCAGGCCTGGTATCGGGGGAGGGCGCGATGAGCACGGACGAAAACATCCTGGCTGGCTTCGAGGGCATCCTCGCGGCAGCCGAGTAGGCGGAGGCAGAGTTGGAAGATGCGATCTTCGTGCAGGGCCATCAACTTTTCGAACGAGGGGATATCTCCGTCACCGGCGGCGGAAATCCAGCGGAGTTCCTGCGTTTCCACGATGCCCTGTGAGTCTTCTTCCCGCGCGCAGGCATCCGTGGAGAGGTCGAGGTCGGGGTGGTTATTGGGCGTGCTTGCCGACGATGCTGTCATGAGTCCAACTGAGGAGTTTTTCAGCTTGTGCGGCGCTGAGTTTGCTTTTCATCTCGAAGAAGTGATCGAGGGAGAGTTTTTGCAATGTTGCCTGGGATTGGTTGAGCTGGTCCAAGGCGCGATCAATTCCGGGGGCTCCGCGATTCTTGCGGCGGATTTCGAGAGCGAGGGCGTCGGCAGCGGTTAGCATTTCGGCGCGGAGCCGTTGCTGCTCTTTTTGAAATTTTTCTTCAATGGGTCGGAGTGCTGTTTCCTGTTCTTCGGTGAGTTCCAGATTTTCGTGGAGCCATTGATGGAAGTCTTTCGCGGAGGGTTCCTGCGAGTGGTGTGCGGATTCGCTGCGATGATGCCAATGCCATTGCATCGTGATTAACGAGGCGACGAGCGCGGAAATGAGAGCCGAGGCAACGATGGCCAGTGCGAGTGAGCGACGATTCATGCGAGGGTTCCTCAAGGGGTTTGCGACCAAAAGTCAGACGGGGTGTTTTCGAGAAACGGTGGTGGGGAGTTGGCATCATGCTTGATCCCGTTGAGGGTGACCCAGAGGGAGAAGATCGCGGCAAGTCCGGCGGTGCAGAAGATGGCCCCGAGTGAAAATGGCAGGGAAACATTTAGGGTCGCTTCCCCGAGTCTGGCGAGAACCCCGGTCCTCAGCCCCTGGGGAGCGCGTTGGTGGGTCCTCTCGCGGTATTGAATTAGGGAACTCTCGATGTCCAACTCTCTTCTCATGGCGCACAGGGTACCAGAGGATTCTGAATGGACAATGCGTTTTCCAAAAGCGGTCGGTGGTTGGAACATTCTCTAGAATGAGGTGCCGATGGCGAAGTGGAAGGTGCCGCTGGGTTCGCCGGGGTCGCGGGACAGAGAGTGTCCGTATTCGAGCCGGATGGGTCCGACGGGGAGATCGACGCGGATTCCCACGCCCACGGCCATTTCCACTTCGGAATCGAGGACCCCGGCGTCGAAGAAGGCCACTCCTTTCACGGGACCGACCATGGTGCGGGTGTATTCGAAGTTGGCGACCCACCAGGTGTTGCCCCCGAGAGGATGGTCATCGAACTCCGGACCCATTTCGCGCTCGGGGAAGGAGCGGATGGTGTTGGAGCCTCCGAGGAATTTACGAATGTCGATCGGGAGGTCTTCGTCGTTCCCGGTCGGGATGATCATGCCCCCTCTGAGGCCGGCGGAATAGGCGCTCTTTTCGCTCAGCTTTTTGTAGTAGCTGATCTGCGCTTCGGTTTCAAAGAAGCCCACGCTTTGATCGCCCAGGGCCAGGCCGAGCGAGTTGTCGAGGCGGGCGAACCAGCCATCGGAGGGCAGGGCGGGGTCATCCCGGCGGTCGTAGGTTTGATTAAAGCTGATCCGCTGCAGGACGTAGTCGGTTGGTCCGATCAGTTCGGCAGGGATGGGGCTGGTGATGCGGGTGAAGGAGAGGTGGGCACCGAGGCTTGCCGAGTAGTGGTCGCCATTTTTCCAGGAGAGGTCGGAGGAGATTCCGCCTTCCAGCTTTTTGTAATTGTCGTAGTCGCGGGTGACGAGGTAGGCGCGGTTGTGGAACCTCAGGTCACGCTCGAGGAAGAAGGGGTCGGTGAGTCCCACTTCGCCGAGAATTCCCAATGAGGTAAGTTCGGCACCTGTGGTGAGGTTCCAGAGTCTGCCGCCGAAGTTGCGATCGTGGTAGCGGGCTCCGAGGATAAATCCTTCGTAGGAGCCGAAGCCGGCCGAGAAGGAATAGCCGCGGGCTTTGGCCTCGGTGACGTGGAGGGTGAGGTCGAGCTGGGTGTCGCTGGCTTGGGCGCTGTCCATCCGAATGGTTTCGAAGGCTCCCGTGGAAAGGAGTTTCTTGATACTGCCGTTGATTTTGCCTTCATCGAAGTTTTTGCCGATGAGCGGAGGGAAGCGGTTGCGGATGCGGGCTAGGTTCGTTTTGGCGGGGCCCTGGGTTTTGATGTTGAAGGATCTAACTTTGAAACGTTGACCGGGCTTGAGAGTGAACACGAGGCGCAGTCGGGAGCCGTCGGATTCCTTGGCCATCTCGATGGTGAGGTCGGGGAATCCCCGTCGGCGGTAGTCTTTGTCGATGCTCTTCCGGATGGCGAGGATGGTTTCGGCAGTGGCCGTTTTTCCCTGGAGATCCTTCAGTTGGTTCAGGAGGTAAGCAGTGGGTTTGACGGGGGAGTCGATCTTGGGGGGAACGAGGGTGAAGAGGGGACCCTTGGTTATCGTCAAGGTGAAAGGAAACTCTCCGGTGGCGTTGCGGGTTCCGCGCGAGCTGGCGACCGAGGCCTGCCAGTAGCCGCGCGCTTCCATGAGGCTGCGCACCCGGTCCAGGCCCGTTGCGACGGCGCTTGAGACGAAGGCGCGGCGCTCGCCCGATTCCGGGAAAGGGGCGGTAAATTGCTCGATGAGTTCCTCCGGGTTTTCTGCGCCGACGATGGTGACGGCGCCCACGTATTTGGCCACGCCTTCGTCGATGGTGAGGAGAATCTGGTCGTTGCCGGGGAGGCTCCAGTTGACGGTGGCATCCGGCAGCCCGTGTGAGTGAAGGAAGCTCTCGACCAGGAAGGCCGCGTCGTCTGCGCGGAAGGAAGTGGCGGGACGTTTGGTGATGAACTCAAGGCGACCTGAGATTGCTTCGGTGAGGCTCCTGGCGGAATAGGTTTCGAGTCCCGCGAACTCTAGTTCGGCAGCCTTCAGAGAGGTCGCGAAGCAGAGAGTGAGGATGAGGAGGCGGGAGAGCATTTAACGGAAGCGGATGGAAAAGACGACGAGGGCGCGGGTTTGGCCTTGGTTGTCAATCTGGGTGGTAAAGTCCCATTGGTCGGAGAGATCGAGTGTGGCGGAGGAGAATTTACGTCCTGAGAACTGGTCGGTGTCGCCAAGCGAGAGTTCGATTTGATCGGAATTTTTGAGGAGGCGTTGGAAGACGGTTTTGTCTTTGTCGGCGTTGCGGCGCCGGATGCCTTCGAGGAGGTATTGCAGGGCTTTTTGAGAGGCGACCTGACGGTCTTCGAGTTGCGCGGACGCGGATCCGGTGGCCAACAGGAGCATGATTTCCGAGTCGGGCAGGGGAGGGCTGGAGGTCAGAATAAGGTTGGGATTTTGGACGGGGCCCGAGAGGTAGACCTGCACGGTGTATTCACCGACGTTGGAACTTCCCCGCAGGTTGATGAAGGGATTGGTGAGAGCGTCCGGGCGGAGGGTCATGATCGCGGTCTGAACCTGGAGGTCGCTAAAGGGAAGGTCGGCGACGAGCTTGTTGCCCGAGAGGGTTCCCGAGGTTTTCGGGTTTCCGATGGTGCCGAAGACCTTGACGTTCCCCGTGATTTCTCCGCGGGCGAGGTTCCCCCGGATGAGAATGGGGTCGGTGGTGGTGACATCGAGATTGAGCTTCCAATCCTGAACGCCACCGGACTTTTTGGCAGCGGGGCCGGGCGTGCTTTGCTTGGTGAAAGTGGGCAGATTGGGGCTGGGAACTTCGGTGGTTCTGGGGACTCCGAAGGGAAGGATTTCAACATCTTTATAGAAGAGGCTTTCGACGATGCCAACGGTGCCGGACACGGTGGCGGAGGAGAAAGGACCGCGGAGCTTGAGGTTGGGATTTCCGCGGAAGGAATAGTCGTTGTTTCTGGTGAGAAGAAAGTGTGATCCCCGGGCGGAGATGTCGAAGACCGGTTCCTCGCCGCCCAGTTCGACGGTTCCGCTGAGTTTGACGTCGCCTCCAGAGGCTGAGAGCGAGGAAGGTTGAATGGTGAGGGTGGTGCCCGCGATAGCGAGGTTCACGTTGACGTTGCGGAGGTCCGAGACGGGGGAATCGGCGAGTCGCATTGATTTGACGCGGACCTTGGCAGTTCCAGAGTAAGTGGGTTTTGCGAGGGTTCCCGAGGCTTGGAAGTCGAGCTTCAGGAAACCGTTGGCCGAGGCGATCATCGGAACAAAGGGTTGGACCCTCTTGAGGCTGAGTTCCGGCGAGGTGGCGGTGAGGCTGATCGGGCTTTCGGTCGGGGATTTTTTGCGATCAATCCAGGCACGCGGGAGGAAGGGGAGTTCGCCATTCACGTCGATGAGCGGGCCGCCGGGTTCGCGGGCATTGGCGGTAAGGAGGAGTTTTTGGTCCTCGGTTTTGAAGGTCAGGCGGACCGAGGCCGGAGGAAGAGTGGGGTAGTTGGAGAGGCGGAAGTCATCAAGGGTGGTGAAGCCGTTGAGGCTGGGCTTGGCGAGGGAGCCAGCGAGTTCGAGGTCGGTCTGGAGAACTCCCTCGAGGGTTTCCGGGATGGGGGCGAAGGCGGAGAGGGTCTTGAACGACAAGGGTTGGGATTTGATGGAAAGAGCGACGGGGTCGCTGGAGTCGAGGAACTCGTCCAGCGGGGGAATTTTGAGGGGGGCGGGAAGTTTGCCGGATGCGGTGAGGAGCGTCCTGCCGGATTCGGCGAGGGAGAGGTTGTTGATGGTGAGGACCTCGTCCTGCCAGAGGAGCTGGGCGTTCAACTGGCCTTCGGGAGCGTCCATCTGGAGGCGGTCGATGGTGACGCTTTCAGGCCAGTTCCACTGGATCTCGCCCTGGGTGGTGGCGGTGGGAAGATTGGGCTGGTTGAGGGTTAGGCTGGTGAGATCGAGTTTTCCCTGGTGGGTCTGATCGGGAATGCTGCCCTTTGCGGTAGCGGAAAATTGAAGCGGGCCAGCGAGGCGCTTCTCAAGAACCGAGGCGTCTTTGAGGTCGGAGATGGCCTGGGCCTTGTAGGTCTTGGAATCGACGAAGTAGGACCCGTTGACCCGGATGCCGTCGAGAGCGCTGGCGAGGACGCGGGCTTCCCGGGCGTCGTAGCTCACTTGTCCGGTGATGGTGGGAATGCGGGGATCGCGCAGGGAAAAGTCGAGCTGGGCTTCGGAGTCGAGAATCTCTTTTTGGAGAATGACGGAGCCGCTGACATCGAGTTGGTCGGCGAGGGAGATCTTGACTTCGATGGGCTGGCCGAAGGGTTGGGTGATGTCTTCGGCGGTGGTTTCGATGGAGGCGCTGGCGAGCTTTTGTTGGTCCCACTGAAGGTCCCGGCCTTCGAGCTTGATGCGACCTTTCGCGGTGTCGATTTCGAGAGCAGTGATGACGCCGTTGGCGGGAAGTTTGGGATCATAAAGCCAGGCGACGTCTTTGATCTGGAGAGTGGGAGATTTGAGGGTAATGGCGTGATCGGTGGAGAGGTTGGAAGCAATGGCGAGCGTGCTGTCCTTCAGTTGGAGGTCCGCCGCGATGTCCCCGCCGGGTGCGAATGAGAGGTCGCGGATGGAGAGATCCGGAAGGACCGTGAGTTGGTCGAGCCCGAAGCCCTGTTCGGTCCAAGTGAGCGTGGAGACGGGATTGTTGACGGGACGGTCAAGATGATCGCGACCGTTAAAGTCCCGGAAGACGAAGGTGTCGGCATGGGGCTCGTGGGACAGTGAAGCGAGCGAAACGCTGGTGACGTCCCGGACCTCGACTTGGATGTCAGTGAGGCTGATGGAAGCAGGCTTGAGAAGATCGCGAACGAGGTCGAGCGTGTTCTTGAGGGCGTCCGCATCTTTTTCTTTGTCGGCATCGTCGTCCTTGGGAGGAAGCGGCGGGGCCTTGGGATCGATGACGAGATGGAGGCGATTCAGGGTAAGTCCTTCGATCTGCTTCTTGAAGAGTGAGGAAACAGACCAGTCGATCTTGAGGAGGTCGGATTCGACTTTTTGCACGATTGACTCGCCGGTGAGGTCGAGATTGTGGATGGAGAGGCCCGAGATGAGATCCCCTTGGACCTCGAAGGTTCCCGAGAGTTCTTGGGCTTCGAGTTGCTTTTCGATCTGGGTCTTGACGATCCACCGGGTCCCTGGGCCACCGAGCCACAGGAGGCCTGCGGCAAGGACGAGCAGGAAGCCGAAGAACCAGCGCTTCCAGCGGCGGCGCGGTTTTTGGGGGGCTTCGGGTTCGTCGTCCATCTGACAGGAAGTCTTCGATAAGACGAAGAATCTGCAACTCTCATCGCGCAATTTGTGCCAAGCTTATGCCAACTGCGGGATTTTTAGCCCGGGATGCTTATTTTCCGGAAAAGGCCGAGTAGGCCTCCCGAACGGAGTCTTCCTTGAATTCGCCTGATTGGATGAGGACGCAGTATCGCTGGGTGAGGGTTTGACCTTTTTTGAGGAGGTAGTCGCCGGAGCCTTTCTTGGTGAAACCCTTCACGCCAAAGGGATTCGCGGCGAGGAGCCCGTAGGTGCGGGCGTGCCAGTAGGTGGGGTGGCGAAGGTTCGAAGGGTGATCCATCATGCTGATGACGGTGGCCTTTCCTGCAGAATCAGGGCCGTAACAGCTGATCCATTGGGCGCGTTTTCCCCAAACATCGCCGTCTTTTTGCCCTTCGGAGTTGGCAAGGTGCCCTTGGGCAACCTTGCCGTCATTGCGAAGGGTCGGCGCGACGCGGAGGGCGAAGGATCCTTCCTTGGTGTCGCCGAAGGTCACATCTTCGGCCGCCGTGAAGACCGAAGTGACCTTCACCGACATCGCCTTGTCGTCGATCATTTCGAAGAGATAGCTGCGCTTTTCGTTGAGCAGGGTCGTGCCATCGTGGACCCAGACCAGATTGGCAGTGAAGCCACCGTCCTTGAGATTTTCGAAGGATTGGTGGGTGATGGTGGATTTGTGATCGGGCGAGTGCCAGAAGTCGTGGCCATTGACGGACCCATGGGTGAACCAGAAGGAGCGGTGGTGCGGGTGGTCCGGTTCCTCGTCGGCATGGTCCTTGTTCATCGGGAAATTCCGCGTCAGGTTGGTTCCGGCAGGTCCGACGAGGGGATAAAGGTAGGGGAGGTGGTGATCGGTGCGGTATTCGGTCACGAGAGTGTTTCCGCGGAAAATCTTGAGCGACTTGCCCTCGACCTCTTGGCGAAGCTGGGCGGAGGCGCTGGAAACGAGGAAAAGGAGGGGGAAAAAATGGCGGAATTTCATGGGAGACAGTATACTTCATCTGAAACGTAAAAAAAAGGACGGATCTCGCGGGAATAAGATCGGGACAGGTGGCCTCTCAACAGCGTAACTCAATTGCAATGGAGGAATTCGAAGAATTAGTGGATCAATATTACCAAGCGCTCTACCGCTTTGGGATTTCATTGGCCAAAAATCCGGATCGCGCGGCAGATCTGGTCCAGCAAACTTTCGTGATTTGGGCGCAGAAGGGGCATCAGCTCAAAGATCGCTCGAAGGCCAAGACCTGGCTCTTCACCACCCTTTACCGCGAGCACCTCAGCAATGCCCGGCGTTCCCAACGCCATCCCGAGTTGGAAATCGGAGAAATGGAGCACGAGATCGGGGGCACGGAAGATGGCTCGGACCGCAAGCTCGATGCGCAGAGGGCGGTGAATCTGTTGGGGAAATTGGATGAAACCTTCCGGGCACCCCTGACCCTCTTTTATCTTCAGCAACACTCTTATAAGGAAATCGCCGAAATCCTCGATGTTCCCATCGGGACGGTGATGTCCCGCATTTCCAGAGGGAAGGAACAACTCCGGAAAGACATGCATGGTTCCAACGATGCGGGATCCCGCATTGTGAAATTTCAAAACGACAAATTTAAAAAAAACAATGGATAGAGAACGCGCAAAATTCATCCTTCAGAGTTTTCGCCCCGATGGTGCCGACGCGAAAGAACCCGCCTTCCAGGAAGCGTTGGAGCTGGCGACCGAAGACCGGGAGCTGGGAGAGTGGCTCGCAGGCGAACGAGCGCAGGACGCGGCCTTCGCCACGATGCTTTCCAATGTTGAAATTCCCGACGATCTGCGGGATGCGATCTTCAATGTTCTGAATGGACACGGGGATACCGAGGCTGACTTTGACTCGGACTTTATGGGGGCGCTGGCGTCCTTGCGAGCGCCGGAACGTCTGCGCGAGGAGATCCTCGGTGCGATGGAGGTCGAGTCGAAGATTATCGAAATCCCCAGGAGGCATCCCATTGCCCGGACGTTAAAATGGGCGTCCTCCAGCGTGGCCTTGCTCGCGATGATGGCGGTGGTCTTCGTCTTTTTCTTCGGGGCCGGTGGCAATGCCATTGCCGGTTCGACCCCGAAAGAGGTGGAACATGCCGCGATCCGGATGTTGGAATCTCCCTTCTTCGCACTTGATCTCGAAAACGACCGTCCTGCCGCTCTTTACGAGTGGTTGAAGTCACAAGACTTACCGGCTCCTGCAGTCATACCCCAAGGTCTCAAGAATCTCAAAGGAGTGGGCTGCCGCTTCCTGGAAATCGGGGAAGCGAAAAGCCGGGCTTCCCTGGTCTGCTATCGCAAGGGAGACAAAGTGCTGCATTTGGTCACAATCAAAAGCGAGGCCGTTGATTTCGAAGGGATGCAAGGGATGCAAGGGATGGATCATGCCCGTGAGATTTGCCGCGATTGCGACAAGAATGACGGGTGGGCCATGACCCGGTGGACAAATGGGAGTTATACCTTTTTCCTGCTGAGCAAGATGGAAGTCGGGGAACTAGCCGAGGTTTTTTAAAGGCGGGCGCTCAGCTTTTCGAGACAGACCAGGCGGAGACCCACTCTTGCCTGGTCTTTTGGTATCCCAGCTTGAGGAGGGATTTTTCCATGTCGGGAAAGTGGGCCGCGCCGTAAAAGATGCCCAGGGATTCGTGGCCCGCGGCGATTTCGGCGGCAAGAACCTTGAGGCACTTGGCGTTGCGGTCGGTGATGATGACCGATTGCCCGGTAAGGCCGGCCATCGCTTCGTCACCTCCGGCCAGGGCGTCGATGAGGAGGAGCTTGGCCTTGTCGGGATTACCCGACAGCAAGGCCTGCATGAGGGCTTCGGTCGAAGGTTGGTGGGTTTCGTCGGAGTGTTCCGAAGCATCGAGAGCAAAGCTGAGAATGGATTCGCCCCGTTCTTCCTGGAGTTTTGCGAACTCGGTCACGGTGAGATCGGCGTGGACGAAGTTTTTGGCTGCATAGTCGATTTCTGATTTCTGATCGGCGAGTTTGAGAAAGGTGCCGACCAGGGTGTAGAGGCGGGCCAGGGAAGGTTCGGCGGGAGCGACCTCTTTTTTGGGAGCAACCATCTTTTCTCCGCCGATCATTTCGAAAAGGAGACGGTCAAATTGTTGAAAGCGGGTGCCGAGGTCTTCGTAGTAGGCCTTGTCAGCGAGATGGATCGCCCCGATGAGGGTGACCGCGATTCCGTCCCGCTCGTAAGTGGTGATGGCGGGTTGAAGGAAGGCCATTTTCTCGTCCTGCTCCACCCGGATGAAGTCGGTGGCAAACTTTTCCTGGCTCGACACCGGCTGGCAGAAAAGGGCCAAGGAAAGAAAGAGCATTGATTTCATGACGGAGAAGATTCCTCAATTTTCAGGCGACGGCAATGATTCGCTTCTTCTGCGAACCGCCCCCGACCCAACAAAGCCAAAGGAGCGTGTAGCTTTCCAGCCCACGTCCCCTCAACCAAGCTCCCAGCTCCCAGCTCCAAGCTCCAAGCTCCTCGCTCCTCGCTCCTCGCTCCTCGCTCCAAGCTCCAAGCTCCCAGCTCCCAGCTCCCAGCTCCCAGCTCCCAGCTCCAAGCTCCTCGCTCCTCGCTCCTCGCTCCTCGCTCCTCGCTCCTCGCTCCTCGCTCCTCGCTCCTCGCTCCAAGCTCCAAGCTCCCAGCTCCAAGCTCCAAGCTCCAAGCTCCTCAAATCCGCACCGTTCTCCAGGAGATGGGTTGCGAAGCTGTGCCGGAAGGCATGCGTGGTCACGCGCTTGTCAATGCTCACCCTCGCTACCGCTCTTTTCACGGCCTTGCCATAAACATCGGGATGGACATGATCTCGCCGCACACGCGCCAATCCGCCTGGGAGATACACCCCAGGCTGACCATCCGCCCGGTCGTTCTCCCAGACCTTTCTTACTGCGTCAATTTGCGCGGCGAGACGATCTTATCTCCTTTTCCTTGGCGGACGGTCTGAGTCCCGCGATCCAAATCCAAATCCAAATCCAAATCCAAATCCACATCCTTCATCCTTCATCCTTCATCCTTCTCCCCAAAAGCCCTGCTCTCAGCCTCAACGAGGCGGCCTACGATAGCCCAGGGCAAAGGGAGGCACGACCGTCGCCCTGGGTCTCTGGACAGGAACCTCCGGGGGCGAGCCAAACGGGT